>ERZ808240.797-NODE-797-length-40573-cov-6.992324_pt1 | contig 40573 bp, 34 predicted proteins | sample MGYA00521084_ERZ808240 | MGnify/ENA primary metagenome ERZ808240 (study PRJEB31516, sample SAMN03275571) | gut metagenome | biome: mammalia-associated habitat; material: feces | host: Papio cynocephalus | place: Kenya | collected 2012-08-06 ... | reverse complement strand
CATAGCCATCTTCTATGATGCTCTTAAAGTCTTGTATGCCTATTGGGTATTTCATGATACTTACATCAGTTTATAAGGGTTCTTGTGCGAAGATACGAAATAATTGTTGGATATTATTCAGTGCATACGTACCAACTTGTTTAAAAACTAAAAAGCATGTCAAAAGTATAAGATTGTAAATCAATGCTTACGCTTTTGACATGCTTGTTTAGTTATAAAGTACTTGTTCTGAAATAAGGATAAATAAACCTATCAGAACTCTACCATTTTCCTATTCTTTAGAGTTCGATGTCGCCATCAAACACTTCGTGCCAAGGCAAACCTTGCTTATTGAGTTCGTCCATAAATGGATCTGGATCAAACTCTTCTACATTCCATACGCCTGGTTTCTTCCACAAACCGAGCATAAACATACGTGCACCAATACATGCAGGAACACCCGTAGTATAACTTACACCTTGCATGCCAGTTTCTTCGTATGCAGCTTGGTGTGAGCAGTTGTTGTATACGTAGTAAGTATGTTCTTTACCATCCTTCAAACCACGGATACGGCAACCAATACTTGTTTCGCCCTCGTAGTTCTCGCCTAAGTCTTGTGGGTTAGGAAGCACTGCTTTTAAGAACTGAAGAGGTACTATCTCCATGCCTTGGTAGATAATAGGTTTGATTGATGCCATGCCGATGTTCTGAATTACACGCAAGTGAGTGAGGTATTCCTCGCCAAAAGTCATCCAGAAACGTGCACGTTTAATGGTAGGATAATTCTTTACAAGGCTCTCTATCTCTTCGTGGTGGAGCAAGTAGCTCTCTTTGGGTCCTACATTTGGATAGGTTAGAGGCTTGTGTATCTCAAGAGGTTCGGTTTCTACCCAACGTCCGTCTTCCCAATAAAGACCTTTTTGGGTAATCTCGCGGATATTGATTTCGGGATTGAAATTAGTGGCAAATGCCTTATGGTGATTGCCGGCATTGCAGTCTACAATATCAAGATATTGAATTTCGTCAAAATGGTGTTTAGCAGCATAAGCCGTGTAGATGCTTGTTACACCTGGGTCGAAACCACATCCGAGGATTGCGGTAAGTCCTGCCTTCTCAAAGCGATCTTTGTATGCCCATTGCCATGAGTATTCAAAGTGAGCTTCGTCTTTAGGCTCATAGTTTGCCGTGTCGAGGTACGAACAACCGCATTGCAAACAAGCCTCCATAATTGTAAGGTCTTGATAAGGCAAAGCGAGGTTCATAACCAAATCTGGCTTAAACTCATTAAACAAAGCCACAAGTTGTTCTACGCTATCGGCATCAACTTGTGCAGTTTTAATGTCCGATCGGCCAATGGCCTTTACTATGGCATCGCACTTTGACTTAGTGCGGCTTGCAATCATGATTTCGCTAAATACATCGGTGTTTTTAGCAACTTTGTGAGCTGCAACAGTGGCCACACCACCTGCACCAATAATCAATACTTTTCCCATTGATTTTTTATTCTATATATTTGTGTGTTGATATAAGTTTCAATTAAGATAAGTAGGTGTTCAAATTTAATTGATATGAATTTGTGCATTGTTTTTGTCAGAAGCATAGGCTGAAGAGGGAGCGTAGCGGGCTACGTGACCGATGAAGCCTGTGGTTATGGCGGAAACAATGTGCTAAGGCATATCAATTAATGTAGAACATGATTATATAAATTAATTTTGAATACCTACTTATTACTTAGGCATTTCGAGTTTCACCCGCACCCATGTTTCTTCAGCTTTCGATGTAGCCGAAGGCATTTGGTATGTTACGCGCATTTTATCTTGTCCATCAAAATGATAAGTAATGGTATTGTTGCGCCCCACCAAGTTGGCATCTGTGATAGACCCCGTAACGTGTTCAACAAATGTAGAGTCTGTTTTCACGGTATATTTACCTTGATTGGTAATGATGCATTGGCACTTAGGATCTGCTATTAAAAACACATGAAAACTACCATCATTTTCAAGTACTTTCCACACGGGCAAATTGATAAAATGCCCTGCTTTAGAGTCAAATTGTACTTGTTGCCAAATACCTACAAGCGTATTTTTCTTTGCACTATTTGCGTTTGCGCTCAACGTCATGCACAAAAGCGACATTGCTAAAAGTATCTTTTTCATGATTATGAGATTTTTAATAGTTAATACTCATTTTTACCAAAGTTCCATTCAGTTTTTTACAGAGCCTTTTACGATAACTTTCTCGCCTACTTTTATTTCAAACAGGTGTCTGTTTGCGTCTTTTTCATCCACCTCATGATAAACTTCTAAGGTGTCACCACAATATGCTTCAAGACAATAGGCCATTTCGATGCGTTGAATAGGTTGCTCTTTGAGTTGCGAAAGAGGCATACTATCGAGTAGTAACTCTATATAGCGAATAGAATTAACATGACCATTGATGTCGAGGTCAGAGTATGCAGCCTTATGCGTTAAAACAAGTTGAGGATGCTTTAGTCGTATGCGCCCCATTGATGGAATGGGAGCGGGGCGTTCGGGGATAAGCACGCCCGTAAATCCACCATCGGGTAGTGTCTCCAAATCGGCAGGCATGCGGGTTGATGTGTCTATAAGTGCCCAAATGCTTGTGGCATGTCCATAGGCTGTGCCATCCTTACGCAATATGCTAAAGTGGCGATCGGTAAACTGTCTATAAAGTTTATCCACCCATGTTTCAATGCTAAAAGATTCGCCCGTTGCAGGCATTTTGTTAATTTCTATAACCAAGCGCGACAATACCCACGCATGGTGCAACTTTATCATTTGTGGATATCCAAAACCATGTTCTCCTGCATGGAGTGATGCACAACGCAACAATAAGTTGCCTATATTACCCCACGATAGAGAACCAAAGTAATCTTCAGTAAATGGTTCTACACAATAGTTATATATTGAACTCTTTTGCATACTTTTATAATTGTTGTATAGCAAAATTAAGTATTTCGACTTTGCTTAGCAAACATTTACGCATTTAATTCATTACCTTTGCCATAAATTATTAGAAAATTACATACGAATGAAACGATTTCTTCTTTTTGTGGCCAGTTTATTCATAGGCGGAACAGCCTATACTGGGTCGCAATTATTGGCACAAACCAATCAGCAATTAACTCTTGAGGACATCACAGGTGGTAAGTACAATCCTCAGTATGTATATGGTGTGAACCCCATGAAGGACGGCGAAAGTTATACGCAACTTTCTAATGATAACAAGCGTATTATTCGTCGTTCGTTTAAGACGGGCAAGGAGATTGAGGTGCTTTTTGATGCCGACAATGCACGCGGTCCTAAAAAGCTCAATGCCATTGATGGCTACATTATGTCGCCCGATGAGCGCCGCATATTGTTGCGCACACAAACCAAAGCTATTTATCGCCGTTCGTACACAGCTGTTTACTATATATATGATGTAGAGAACAAAAAGTTTGAAGCACTCTCAGAGGGCGGACCGCAACAAATGCCTCTTTTCTCGCCCGATGGCAACGTGATTGCCTTTGTACGCGACAATAACCTTTTCCTTGTGAAACTGCTTTTTGGCAATGCTGAGAGCCAAGTTACAAAGGACGGAAAGTTTAACGAGGTTATCAATGGACTCCCCGACTGGGTAAACGAAGAGGAGTTTTCAACCAATCGTTCGTTTGACTTCTCGTCAGACAGCCAAATGCTTGCATGGATACGCTACGACGAAAGCAAAGTGCCCATTTATAGTATTCAAGAATTTAAAGGGGCCTACCCCACTCGTAGCGAATACGACGAATATCCTGGTTCGTACAACTACAAGTATCCTGTGGCAGGAGCCAAAAATAGCGATGTGAGCGTAATGACTTTCGACATTAAGAACCGTGTAACACGCACGCTCAAACTCCCACTCGATTCTGATGGTTACATTCCTCGCATTCAGTTTACAGCCGATGCTTCAAAGCTTGCTGTGGTAACGCTCAATCGCCATCAAGACCACATGAATATCTACATGGCCAACCCACGTAGTACCGAATGCAAACTGGTTGTGCAAGAGCAAAATAGCAAATATGTTACAGAGAGTGCATACGGTAGCCTAAAGTTCTATGGCGACCACTTTGCTTATATTTCAGACCGTTCGGGCTACAAGCACATCTATTGGTACAACATCAATGGCAAACTTGAGCGCCAAGTAACCAAGGGCAACTACGATGTGGCTGCTTTCTATGGTTACGATGCCAATAGTGGTCGTTTTTACTACGCATCACACCAAGAAAGCCCCTTGCGCACAGCCGTTTACGCCATGGATAAGAGCGGAAAAGAGCACAAACTCTCGCAGCAACAAGGTAGCAACTCTGCCACTTTCAGCTCTTCGATGAAATACTTTCTCAACATCTATTCGTCTGCAACTCAACCTCCTGTAACAACGCTTTGCAATGCCACAAACGGCAAGGTAATATCAACGATGGTAGACAATGCAGAACTTAAAAAGATGGTTACTCCACTCTTGGGCAAAAAAGAATTTTTCAGTTTCAAGACAGCCGATGGCATTGAACTGAATGGGTGGATGATTAAGCCACAAAACTTTGATGCTAACAAGCAATACCCCGTTATTATGTACCAATACTCGGGTCCAGGCTCGCAAGAGGTTACCGACTCATGGAACATGGGCTTCTACCCTGGCGGAGTGTGGGAAAGCTACATGGCACAGCAAGGCTTTATTTTTGCTTGCGTTGATGGCCGTGGCACAGGTGCACGAGGTGCCGATTTTGAAAAATGCACCTATCTACGATTGGGCGAGAAAGAGTCGCACGATCAGGTTGAAGCAGCCATTTATCTTGGCAATCTGCCCTACGTTGATAAAAACCGCATTGCTATATGGGGTTGGAGCTTTGGTGGCTTCAACACATTGATGTCAATGAGCGAAGGTCGCCCCGTGTTCCGTGCAGGTGTAGCAGTGGCAGCCCCAAGCAACTGGAAGTACTACGACACCGTATATACCGAACGCTACATGCGCACTCCTAAGGAGAATGCCGATGGTTATGCCGTAAATCCTATACAGAGAGCAGGCAACCTTAGTGGCGACCTCTTGCTTATCCATGGCACAGCCGACGATAACGTACACTTCCGCAACTTTACCGAGGTGAGCGAGGCTTATGTACAAGCTGGCAAGATGTTCCGTCAGCAGGTTTATACCAACCGCAACCACAATATCTTTGGTGGCAACACACGCTTACATTTGTTCCGCACCATCAGCAACTATTTTGTTGAAAAACTTGGTAAATAATAGTATATGCTTAAGATGGCATCTACTTATTGGTAAGTAAGCATTCAACATTTTAAATACAAATCAGGGTGGTTCTATAAGTTGTTTTTTTAGAACCACCCTTTATTATTTCTTTATGAAAGAACTATTCAAATATGAAAAAATCATACATTCTCGCCATTCTTTTATTGTTGCTACCAATGCAAATAATGTCGCAGGTACGCCCCACAATAGCAGTGTTGGGCGACTCCTATTCTACCTTCGAAGGCTTTAATCCTAAAGGGAATGCAGTGTGGTACTTCAATCCTGCACGCAAGGATATGACAGATGTAACATGTGTTGAGCAAACATGGTGGTGGCAAGTAATAAAAGAGGGTGGATACAAACGAGGTGTTATTGATGCCTATTCGGGAGCCACTATCTGCAACAGAGGGTATCGGGGTGAGGACTACACCGACCGTTCATTTATAACACGTGTGCCCAACCTTGGCAACCCCGACATTATATTAATTTGTGGTGCCACAAACGACTCTTGGGCAAACGTTAAAATGGGTAACTACCAATATGCAGATTGGCAGCGCGACAACCTTTTTCAATTCCGGCCAGGCATGGCTAAAATGCTTAACGACATTTGCTTGTACTATCCTAATGTTAAAGTATATTTTGTATTGAATGATGGCTTGAGCAACGATATAAACACTTCGGTCGAAAAGGTATGCCAACATTACCATGTGCCTATCATCAAGCTTAAGAACATCGACAAAAAAACAGGGCATCCATCGGTAAAAGGCATGAAGAGCATTGCCAAACAAGTACTCAAGGTCCTGAAAAAAGGATAAAGGGCGGTTCTGCAAAAACGTTTATAGACATTTATTGCTAAAAAAAGCAAGCGATTTGTGTGATAATTTTTTCATTGCCCAATGATTAATGCTATCTTTGCATTACTGATATCTACCTATCAATAGGCAACAAATAGGTATTCAATATTAGCTTATGCGCTTATGTTCTGCATGAATTGATATGTTTACAAATTCATATTCATTGACTTTGAACACCTGTTTATACAAACTTGCATGGCACACAAATACACAATTATAACAATATATGGCAAAAAATACAGAAGAAACAACAGCAAGCAGCGAAAAGCTTAAAGCTTTGCAAGCTGCTATGGCAAAAATAGAGAAGGACTTTGGTCGTGGTTCGGTAATGAAACTTGGCGACGAGCAGATTGAAGATGTAGAGGTTATCCCTACTGGCAGTTTAGCCCTCAATGCTGCATTAGGCGTTGGCGGCTATCCTAAAGGTCGTATCATTGAGATTTATGGTCCCGAATCATCGGGTAAAACCACCTTGGCCATCCATGCCATTGCTGAGGCACAAAAGGCTGGTGGCATAGCAGCGTTCATCGATGCAGAACATGCATTCGACCGCTTTTATGCCAAAAAATTGGGAGTTGATGTAGACGAACTGCTCATCTCTCAGCCCGACAACGGTGAACAAGCACTTGAGATTGCCGACCAACTTATTCGTTCGTCTGCCATCGACATCATCGTTATCGACTCCGTGGCAGCTCTTACACCTAAAGCCGAAATCGAAGGCGACATGGGCGACAATAAAGTGGGCCTACAAGCACGCCTTATGAGCCAAGCATTGCGCAAGCTCACCTCTACCATCAGTAAGACTAATACCACTTGTATATTCATCAACCAGTTGCGCGAAAAGATTGGTGTGATGTTTGGCAATCCCGAAACTACTACGGGTGGTAATGCCTTGAAGTTCTATGCCTCTGTACGCCTTGACATCCGCCGAGTTACCACACTTAAAGATGGCGACACCCCTATCGGCAACCAAGTAAGAGTTAAGATTGTGAAGAACAAAGTGGCACCTCCCTTCCGCAAAGCAGAATTTGAAATTACCTTTGGCGAAGGCATCTCTCACGTGGGCGAAATCGTAGACCTCGGTGTTGAACTTGGCATTATTAAGAAGAGTGGCTCGTGGTTTAGCTATGGCGAAACCCGATTAGGTCAAGGCCGCGACGCTGTAAAGAAAGTAATTAAAGACAATCCTGAGCTGTCTGACGAACTTGAGCAGAAGATTGCTGATGCCCTAAAAGAGCGCAACGAGGAAGATTAAAAAGAGAATTTTTAATGCAAATAAATGAGGGTTAGAAATGTTTTTAGAGGATAACCATATTGTGTTATTCACAAAAATATCCTAACCCTCATTATTTATTAAGTAGGTGCTCAAAATTCATTTTGAATACCCACTTATAATCAAAAGTCCACCGCAGACAGTTGTAATATCTGAACAAGCTCAATGGAATTTAAGAAACATTACACCGACGAAGAACTTAACGAAGTGAAAACATGGTTTCAAACCCACTTTGACCACCTACCCACTTCGCTACAAATGGATAAAGCTACCTTCATTAAAGACCTTAAACAAACGGTGTCGCTCTACTACGACATCCTTGACAAACACAAGGACAATCCTACCTATGCAGCACAAATCCACCACATCTTTATGATGCGCAATGCTGTAAGGGAAGTGTGGAAGAATGAAGGAAATAATTACGAATAGTAACTTAACAACTATGCGAAAATCTATCAGAAAATACAAGAAACAAGACGTATCAGACGCTCTGCTCAACCAACTCCTAACAGAGGCTGAACACACACAAACAATGGGCAATCTACAGCTCTACTCAGTTGTGGTGACACGCAGCAAAGAGAAGAAGCAACAACTCTCTCCAGCTCACTTTAACCAACCCATGGTGACACAAGCTCCCGTGGTGCTCACCTTTTGTGCCGACTATAGCCGAACCACCGAATGGGCACTACAACGCAATGCAAACCCTGGCTACAACAACTTTCTGTCTTATCAAAATGCCCTAACTGATGCCCTACTATATTGCCAACGCTTTTGCGATTTGGCAGAGGCACAAGGCTTGGGACTTTGCTTTTTGGGCACCACCATTTACCAGTCTCAGCGCATCATCGAGGTGCTCGAATTGCCCCAATTGGTTATGCCTGTAGCCACCATTACATTGGGTTGGCCCGACGAAGCACCCGATGCTTCGGAGCGACTTCCACTCTCTGCCATCCGCCACAACGAGACCTATAAGCAAGCTACCCCCGAGAGCATCGACCGCGACTATACCGCAAAAGAACAAATGCCCATCAACAAGCACTTTGTTGAAATCAACCACAAAGAAACGTTAGCACAGGTGTTTACTGACATCCGCTACACCCAAGCTGATTGCGAACAAATGTCCATCGGCTTATTAGATGCTCTTAAGCAACAAGGGTTCATGTAGGATGCAAGAATACGTATCTTTGTATAGAAACGACATGTGCTTAAAATTTATAATACATCAATTACCAACAACCAAAATAATATAAGTGCTCAGAATCATATCCTATAAGATAAATAATTCTGAGCACTTACAATTATGCTTGAACACTTACAATTATGCTTGCTTCTTTTTCCACACACAGAACCAAACAAAAGCTACTATTAAGCATATTGCACCAAGCGAATAACCTATAGCAATTGGCAAACCAAAAGCATGTGGCGATACAAAAAGGAAGGTAGAGCAAACGGTGGTCATAAACAATGCAGGAATGAGCGTAATGATGTAAGGTTTATGTTCACGCACAAGATATACGGTGAGCATCCATAGGGTGAACACCGACAATGCTTGGTTGGCCCATCCAAAGTATTGCCATATCACATTAAAACCATCGGGATTGTCTATCTGCCACATCAGCAAGGCTAAAGCCACCACAAACAAGGGGATACTCACAGCCAAACGTTTGGCAATAGGACGCTGCGACAAATGCAAAAAGTCGGCTATAATCAAGCGTGCACTTCTAAAAGCTGTGTCGCCACTTGTAATAGGTGCAGCCACAACTCCAAGCAATGCTAAGATGCCGCCCAAAATGCCCAACCAATCGTTGCAAACAAGGCTTACCACCTTTGGTGCAGCCGTGTGAAAGCCTGTTTCGGCAGCTCCTGCCACAACATTATATCCCTGTTCGGGGGTGGCATAGAAGAAGTACATCGACACCGTGGCCCATATCAATGCCACAATACCTTCGGTTATCATCGAACCATAAAACACGGGAAATCCCATTCGTTCGTTCTTTATGCAACGCGCCATCAAGGGGCTTTGTGTGGCATGAAAACCACTAATGGCACCACAAGCTATGGTTATAAACAAGCAGGGGAATAATGGAGCAGTGGCACTTTTGTCAGCCTTTGCAGCCATGTTGCCCAAACCATCCCACAACTCGGGTAGATGCGGAAACTTGATATACAACCCTATCATCAATGCAGCTGCCATAAACAAAAGCGAAATGGCAAAGAGCGGATAAACCTTACCTATAATTTTGTCAATAGGTAGCATTGTAGCCAACACGTAGTAAAGAAATATCACCACGAGCCATATCGTTATATCGCCCGTCATTCCGCTCAATATGATAGCCGGGCTATAAACAAACACGGCACCCACCATTACGAGCAACACAACCGAAAATACAAGCATCACCATCTTGGTGCTGTTGCCTAAATATTTGCCTATCAACTCGGGCAATCCCGCACCATTATTGCGAATAGAAAGCATTCCGCTCAAATAATCGTGGACTGCTCCAGCAAAAATACACCCAAACACAATCCACAAGTAAGCCGATGGTCCATACTTAGCTCCCATGATGGCACCAAATATAGGTCCAGTACCAGCTATGTTGAGAAACTGAATCATAAAAACCTTCCAAATGGGCAGAGGCAAATAATCCACACCATCGGGGTGCTCCATTGCTGGGGTTGGACGCGAAGCATCGGGCTGAAATATGCGCGACACAAATTTTCCGTAAACCAAGTAGCCCACTATGAGGGCTATAAGCGAAAGCGTAAATGTTATCATAATATAATCGTTAGTTTTTGTTTACTATCACTATATGGATGGTTCTATAAATTCTGTTTTTAGCTTTCATCTATTTTACCGAATGTCTTGCACGCTCTCAAAAGTGTCCTTTTGTAAGTAGTTTCAGTTACATAGCCCGCTATGCTCCTTCTACTACTTAACAAATATGGTGCAAGACGAATACAATAAAACTTGCTTTAATTGTTGAGCCGCAACCCATATGCTCAGAGAAAAATTACACTTCCGATACCGCACAATCTATTGCGACAGAATTTATAGCCCCCCATATGCTTATGGCACAAAAAAACATATTGCCAATTTTGAAGAAAAAGACAATATGCGCCATAATCTTATGGTTTGATATGCAAGTTTACAAAAAAAGCACAACATACAATCTATTTGTTTATACATTCTGTAAAAAATGTTATGCGTATGCATATATTTGCATGTATGCATATATCATTCACTGTCCACATTTATGACAAAATCATATCATTATTGCACGTTTTTTGCACTTTTGAGCGTAAAGTAGAACAATAAATCAGAATAAAAAGAAAGTTTTCTAACATTTTGTACTTCCGTATTGGAATATTGTTTACATTTGCAACCAATTACAATAGCAAAAATAATAAACTGCAAGCAACGCAGCAATATAATTATGCATATTACATGCGTTGGCTTCAAAATAACATATCACAGATAAGAAGCTATGAAAATTCAGTTGCGTAGTGCATTTAGCACAGAAGGAAGACGCATGGCTGGTGCGCGTGCGTTGTGGATTGCCACAGGTATGAAACGCGAGCAGTTCGGCAAGCCTATTATAGCTATCGCCAATTCGTTCACTCAATTTGTACCAGGTCATACTCATTTACACGAAGTAGGACAATTGGTAAAAAAAGAAATTGAGAAGTTGGGATGCTATGCTGCCGAGTTCAATACCATTGCCATTGACGATGGCATTGCCATGGGACACGATGGTATGCTCTACTCATTGCCCTCGCGCGACATCATAGCCGACTCTGTAGAGTATATGGTGCAGGCTCACAAAGCCGACGCATTGGTTTGCATTTCCAACTGCGACAAAATCACACCGGGCATGCTCATGGCTGCTATGCGCCTCAACATCCCTACCGTGTTTGTTAGCGGTGGTCCGATGGAAGCTGGAAAGTTTAAGGGTGAGAACGTAGACCTTATCACAGCTATGATAAAAGGTGCCGACACCTCTGTTAGCGACGACGATTTGGCACAAGTAGAACAGCGTGCTTGCCCTGGATGCGGTTGCTGTTCGGGCATGTTTACAGCCAACTCTATGAACTGCCTTACCGAAGCATTAGGACTTTCGCTCCCTGGCAACGGAACTATATTGGCCACACACGTTAATCGTCGCAAACTGTTTGAAGATGCAGCTAAACTTATTGTAAAGAACGCATATAAATATTACGAAGACGGCGATACCTCCGTCCTACCACGCTCTATTGCCACTCGTCAGGCTTTCTTAAACGCTATGACCCTCGACATTGCAATGGGCGGAAGCACCAACACCGTGCTCCACCTATTGGCTGTGGCTAACGAGGCTGGTGTAGACTTTAAGATGCAAGACATTGACCAACTGAGTCGCCACGTGCCTTGCCTTTGCAAGCTATCGCCCAACACACAAAAGTACTCCGTACAAGAGTGCAACCGCGCTGGTGGCGTGCTTGGCATTCTTGGCGAATTGGCTAAAGGCAACTTGTTAAACCTTGATGCACACAGAGTGAATGGTAGCACCCTTGGCGAGGATATTAAGAAATATGACATCACCGCCCCCACCATCGACCCCGAGGCCGACCGCATATACCACAGTGCCCCAGCTGGTAAGTTCTGCACAGAAATGGGCGTGCAAAATGCACAATGGCCCTCGCTCGATGCCGACCGCAACGAAGGTTGCATTCGTAACCTCGAACACGCTTACACCAAAGATGGCGGACTTGCCGTATTGTTTGGCAACATTGCAAAAGATGGTTGCGTAGTAAAGACGGCAGGTGTAGACGAGAGCCTATGGCACTTTGAAGGTCCTGCACGCGTTTACGACTCTCAAGACGATGCTTGCAAAGGCATTCTTGGCGGAGAGGTAAAAGCAGGCGATGTGGTAGTTATAACTCACGAGGGTCCTAAAGGCGGTCCGGGCATGCAAGAGATGCTCTACCCCACCTCTTACATCAAGAGCCGTCACCTTGGCAAGGCTTGTGCTCTTATCACCGACGGACGCTTCTCAGGCGGTACATCGGGCCTTAGTATAGGTCATATTTCGCCCGAGGCTGCAGCTGGCGGAGCTATTGGCAAAATTGTTGATGGCGACATTATCGAAATTGATATACCCTCACGCACCATATCTGTTCACCTCACCGACGAAGAACTTGCTGCACGCCCCATGCGCCCCTTGCAACGCAAACGCGAGGTGAGCAAGGCCCTAAGAGCTTATGCAAGCATGGTGAGCAGCGCCGACAAAGGTGGCGTGAGAGACATATAATAAAGAGAGTGCCTACAACAACTCTCTTACCTAAACTCTAAGACATAAAACTAAACATTTTTGATAAGTACAAGGCTTTGACTGCCAACACGCATCCACACTTATATTCAAGAGTGTTTAGCACATGAAAATAACAATTGCACATGAGTCAGAACACTATAAAAGAAGCACAATCTCAGCAACAAGAGCCTGTTGAAACCAACGGAGGCTCGCTCATTACGGGTGCTGAAATATTGATGCGCGCACTCTTAGACGAGGGTGTTACTACATTGTTTGGCTACCCTGGCGGTGCTATTATGCCTGTTTACGATGCTCTTTACGACTATCGCGACCGACTTAATCACATCCTTGTTCGTCATGAACAAGCTGCCACTCATGCAGCCGAAGGTTATGCACGCGTGAGCGGACAAACGGGTGTGTGCCTTGTAACAAGTGGTCCTGGGGCTACCAACACCATTACGGGCATTGCCGATGCCATGATGGATAGCACACCTATGGTTGTTATCACCGGACAAGTAGGCGTAAAGATGTTGGGCACCGATGCATTTCAAGAGTGCGACGTTGTAGACATCACGCAGCCTATCAGCAAATGGTCGTACCAAATTCGTTCGGCCAAAGATGTGGCTTGGGCTGTTCATCGTGCTTTCTACATTGCAGGTAGTGGCCGTCCGGGCCCTGTAGTGCTCGACTTTGCCAAGAACGCACAAGTAGAAAAAGCGCCCTACGTTCACGGCACCATCGACTTTATTCGTAGCTATATCCCCGTGCCCACCACCGACAAGCAAAGTATTGCCGAGGCTGCCGCGCTCATCAACGAAGCGAAACGCCCGCTTGTTCTCGTGGGTCAAGGAGTAGAATTGGGCAATGCCAGCAATGAGCTAAAAGCCTTTATTGAAAAGGCTGGACTGCCTGCTGGATGCACCTTGCTGGGACTTTCGGCACTGCCAAGCAACCATCCGCTCAATGTGGGTATGCTGGGTATGCACGGCTCATTAGGCTCTAATAAAAAAACACAAGAGTGCGACTTGCTTATTGCAGTGGGCATGCGCTTCGACGATCGTATCACAGGCAATCTTGCCACTTACGCCAAGCAAGCACGCAAGATACACTTTGACATCGACCCCTCTGAAATCAACAAGAACGTACAAGTAGACGTTGCCGTGCTTGGCGACTGCAAAGAAACCTTGCCCCAAGTTACAGCCTTGCTCGAGGAGAAACAGCACAACGATTGGCGCGAGAGTTTCCGCGTTTGGGACGAGAAAGAGAGCAACGTGGTTATCGAACCACAAATACATCCCACCGAAGGTCCATTGCGTATGGGCGAGGTGATACGCCGCGTAAGCGAACTCACTCACGACAAAGCAGTGCTCGTAACCGATGTGGGACAAAACCAAATGATGGCAGCACGCTACTTCCGCTTTACCGAAAAGCGAAGCATTATCACATCGGGTGGTATGGGCACTATGGGCTACGGTCTACCCGCTGCTATCGGAGCCACCTTTGGTGCCCCCGACCGTACGGTATGCCTATTCCTTGGCGATGGCGGCTTACAAATGACCATTGAGGAATTTGGCACCATCATGGAGCAACATGCACCCGTTAAAATCATACTGCTCAACAACAACTTCTTAGGCAATGTGCGCCAATGGCAACAATTGTTCTTTAGTCATCGCTACTCATTTACCCCAATGATGAACCCTGACTATGAGAAAATTGCCGAGGCATACAACATACCTGTACTAACCGTTACAGACCGCAACAAACTCGACGATGCCATCCACACAATGCTAAGCACCGAAGGCCCATTCTTGTTGCAAGCAGCCGTACTCGAAGAAGACAACGTGTTGCCTATGTGCTGTCCAGGACACGATGTAGACGACATGATGCTCGAAGTATAAACCGAGAGAACACAAACATAAGTAGCTCCCAACAATTTGCTACCTATCATGTTTAACCCCTTAAACAAGACGCAAGAAATGACCTCAGACAATAAAGACCTCACACTTTATACCATCATTGTGTTCTCTGAAAACTTGGCAGGTGTGCTCAACCTCGTAACCAATGTCTTTACACGCCGACAGCTCAACATCGAAAGCCTTAACGTTTCGGCATCAGGCATTGAAAAGGTGCACCGCTACACCATCACCACCTACACAGACGAACATACCATTCAAACGGTGGTAAAGCAAATTGAAAAGAAAATTGATGTTATCCAAGCACAATACTTCACGAGCGATGAAATATTTGTGATGGACCAAGCTCTCTATAAGATTGCTACGGCACGACTCATCGAAAACCGCAACATCTCTAAGGCTATACGCCAATACGATGGCAAAATAGTTGAAGTTAATTCTACCTATGCCATTGTGTCGAAAGAGGGTTTGCCCGAAGAGACCATGGAACTCTACCACAAGCTCAAAGAGTACGGATGCATCTTACAATACGTTAGTTCGGGCGTGGTTGCTGTTACCAAGAGCCGTCGCGAAGAGCTCAACGAGTTTCTTGAACTGCGCAAAGAAGAAAAAAGAGCGCAACAACAAGCTAAAGCAGAAATCTAAAACAAACCATAAAGGTATATTCTAACACAAAGAAGCTCATGCCACACAACTAAAGGCTATGAGTAAACTTTAAACACAAAAATATTATGGCACAATTGAATTTTGGCGGTGTGATCGAAGAAGTAATCACTCGCGAGGAGTTCCCATTGGAAAAAGCACGTGAAATTTTGAAGAACGAAACCATTGCCGTTCTTGGTTATGGTGTTCAAGGTCCTGGTCAAGCTTGCAACTTGCGCGACAATGGCTTTAACGTTATCGTTGGCCAACGCCAAGGCAAGACTTACGAAAAGGCTAAGGCCGATGGTTGGGTTCCTGGCGAAACACTCTTCTCACTCGAAGAAGCAGCCGAGAAGGGCACAATCATCTGTATGTTGCTCTCTGATGCTGCTCAAATGCAGTTATGGCCTTCTCTTAAGAAATATTTGACTCCAGGCAAAACTCTTTACTTCTCTCATGGTTTTGCAATCACTTGGAGCGACCGCACAGGTGTTGTACCTCCTGCCGACATCGACGTTATCATGGTAGCACCTAAGGGTTCGGGCACATCACTCCGCACCATGTTCCTTGAAGGTCGTGGCTTGAACTCTTCATACGCTGTATACCAAGACCACTCTGGTCATGCCACTGATAAGGTGCTTGCATTTGGCGTAGGTATCGGTTCGGGCTACTTGTTCAAGACCGACTTTAAGCGCGAAGCTACAAGCGACCTTACTGGCGAACGTGGCTCTTTGATGGGTGCAGTTCAAGGTTTGTTCCTTGCACAATACGAAACCCTACGCGAACACGGACATACTCCTTCTGAAGCTTTCAACGAAACTGTTGAAGAGTTTACTCAATCGCTCATCCCTATGATTGGTAAGAATGGTATGGACTGGATGTATGCTAACTGCTCTACCACTGCTCAACGTGGTGCACTCGACTGGATGACTCCTTTCCACGATGCTATCAAGCCCGTTATGGAGAAGCTTTATCAGAGCGTAGCAAGTGGCAACGAAGCTCAAATCTCTATCGACTCTAACTCTAAGCCCGACTACCGCGAAGGCCTTGAAAAAGAGCTTAAGGCTCTCCACGACAGCGAAATGTGGCGTGCTGGCGAAACTGTTCGTAAACTCCGCCCAGAGAATAACTAAGCATTTTCAATTATTAGATGTTAAAGATTTTATCTTCTGACATCTAATGCAGAAATAACAAACAAATTAGACAAGGAAACAAGCACCTTTCTGCATCAGAAAGGGCGCTTGTATCACTTGTCTTTTTTTATTTTCTTTATTCATTAAACATGAAATTCGTAAAAAAAACGGGTAAACTCATAACAAGTTTTATCCAAGTGATAAGCGGAAAAGGAGGCGCTTTTCATGCTGAAGAACAAAAACTGCTAAATACTTACTACACGGCCGGCCATTCCTCAATTAAAAATCTCAAAACAGGCATCGTTATGATGATAGATGGGCGCACTATGCATGGTGGCTTGTCGGATAGATTGCGAGGCATTTGCTCGATTTATTATTGGTGTAAACTACATCGTGTTCCATTTTACATACACTTTAATTATCCCTTCTCGTTAGCCGATTATTTACCTAAAGGAACATACGATTGGAACATTACCAATGAAGAACTAAGCTACAATAGTCAGCAATCACGTCCCGTTTTGCTCATGTTACACCTGTTGCCAAGCAAGTTGCACAAACTCTATCTTCGTAAATTACACAAATCGGCCTTACACAAACAACTGCACGTATATAGCAACACACTCATTTACGACAAACATTATAGTCAAGCCTTTGGTGATTTGTTTTCGCTCGCCCCACCATTGCAATTGGCTGTAGACCATCAGCTACAACACATCGGAGCACCTTTTATTGCTATGGTGCTACGCTTTCAACAACTCTTAGGCGACTTTAAAGAAGGCGATTATGAAGTATTGCCACCACAAGCTCGCGAAGAACTTATCCGTAAGTGCATCCGCCAAATAGACTATATACATAGCACGCAAGCCCCTAACAGCCTGGTGCTAATAACGTCTGAAAGCGTTACCTTCTTGCAAAGAGCAGCTGCCGAACTACCCTACGTGCGCATCATTAGTGGCAAAGTAGTACACATGGACTACACACTTGATGCAGCTTACGATGTCTACCTCAAATCGTTTGTTGATATGCTAACTCTTTCGCATGCCGAAAAGATATACTTACTACATACAGGCAAAATGTATAAAAGTGGATTTGCTTATAGAGCAGCAGCCATTAACAACACACCCTACGAGAGTATTGAATTTTAAGTAGACTTCCCCATTTACTTATACATTGTGAGCAGACTATTTTATTTAATACAGAGTTTATGTTGAGATGACGAACACTCATTATAAGCAGTTGCTTTCAGTAAGTTGCTAATGGTTTCCTTTTTAAAAGGAAACATTTACACATTTCTTTCCTTTTTAAAAGGAAACATTTACACATTTCTTTCCTTTTTAAAAGGAAAGAAGATCGTATCTTCTATTTCAGTGAATCAAAAGAATGTGATTTCGTAGTGCAAAGGGGAGAACGCATCTCTGAACTAATACAAGTGTGTTGGACATTGGATGATAATAATATTGATAGAGAAGTGGATGGGTTATTGGCAGCACATTCTGCCATTGGTTGTAATCAATGCCGTATCATCACCTTTGCTCAGCGCCAAACAATAAAGCGTGATGGAATAAATGTGGAGGTTGTGCCAATTATATAAGTAGGTATTCAAAATTAATTTATATGTGGTTCTATAAACTGATTTTATAGAACCACCTTTTTTTGCAAACAGCATCGCAGTTCCTCTACTGCTGCATGACTGGTTGCTTATAAAACGATGTAAATCGTATGATAATCAAGGCTTTACATCTTTATAAAGCCTTGATTATTGTGCACAAACACATGGTTTTCTGCCCATAGATGCAAAAGCAGTTGGCGTATCACGGCCGTGATACGCGCGTATCATGGGCGCGATACGAGCGTATCATGGGCGTGATACGAGCGTATCGCGGGCGTGATACGCCAACCAAATGCGCAGGCTTTACATACAACACCTCGTACGTAAAGATTTAAAGGATACGCTACATACCCTTTTAAGCAAGCAAACCAAACTATGCGCACACCATTTGCGAGCGTTTACAAAAGCGTTCGCATTGAGCTACTAGATCGTAGCCTAACATCGTACCCAACATAAAATCTTCAGCTGGGGTAAGCGCATTCATAGGTTTATCAATAAAAGTTCGAACTACCTCTAAGCACACTTTATTGCCAAAATAAAGGTTCACTTTATTGGCCGACACGGGCTGCTCAAGGTAGGCTATCTGCTGTTCGTTTAAACGATTGCGCATAATTTCTGCACAATCATTACACATTGTACAAAGCACCAATTGGCGAACTCCTTTACGATATTCATAAATTTGGTGCATAAACAACTTCAGAGAGTCGTATCGAGAAAAGTCCTCAGCTGACATTTTAAGTAAGGATTAAGGGTGGATATGCTTATTTTACTAACTCACACCAATGTTCTATACGAGCTTGGTTCTTAGCGTCGTCGTCGCAAGCATCAATAGCCAAACCTACAAACACACCATTGCGGCACACGTCTGAGTCGGTAACATTATAGTCAGTCGGTTCATAACTACCTACAAAGGTGCAACCAGTGGTTTGAAGTGCATCATAAATCTGCGCAATGGCACCACAAAAGGTGTCGCCATACGAGTCGCTATCGCCACAGCCAAAAATGCCAACTCGCTTGCCCGATAAATCTTGCGACGAAAGTGCATCAAGAAAGTCGTACCAATCGTCTTGCAAATCGCCACTGCCCCAAGTGGATGAGCCAAGTAATAAGGTGTCATATTTAAGGGCTTCAGTGGCATCAGTTGTGCCTACATTGTGAATGTCGGCTGCATCAACGCCCAAATGTTGTGCAATAGCATTTGCTACATCTTCTGTGCAGCCTGTGGTGCTGCCATAAAAAATTCCAATCATACTGTATCAACTTTAAATTATATATCCTTGTAAAAATTGTGCTGCAAAGTAACCTATAAATCAACTGTTCGGCAATACCCAATCAAGGTGATACAAAGGAAATGTAAGCAAAATACCCAAATGTGGTGAGCGACATTTTTTTCCTCTTATATGATAAAAAAAGACAATAACAGAGCTAAACATAAAAAGAAAAAACTAACTTTGCATAACTCCCTTGCATAGTAACACTTTCGACATACTTACTTAAGTAATAATTCATAATTACCGATAAGTATTGATGAACTTATAGGGAACATTTATTACAAAACAATTACAAACTACATAACTTATAAACCTTATCATGGAACAAAAAGATTTGCAACACATTGCTAATCAGTTTGAGATTGAAGGCAACGTAACAGAAGTAAAGCCTCTTGGCAACGGACTGATCAACACCACTTATAAAGTAGTAACTGAGGGCAACGCTCCCGACTACGTAATGCAGCACATCAACACCGACATCTTCCCCGATGTAGACATGTTGATGAACAATATCGTAGCCGTTACAGGTCACATCCGCAAAAAACTCGAAGCTAAGCATACGGATGATATTGACCGCAAGGTGCTTAAGTTCGTTCCCTGCAAAGATGGCAAATACTACTACAAGCACGATGGCAAAGTGTGGCGTATCATGGTGTTCATCCCCGACACTGTTTCAAAAAGCGGTGTAACCCCCGAAAGTTCATACATTGTAGGCGAGACCTTTGGCGACTTCCAAGCCATGCTTGCCGACATCCCAGAGAAACTTGGCGAAACCATTAAAGACTTCCACAATATTGAGTTCCGCTTGCAACAATTCCACGATGCTGTTAAAGCCGACAAAGTGGGTCGCTTGGCAGAGGTAAAAGACATTGTTGAAGAAATTGAAAAGCGTGCTGACAGCATGTGTCGTAGCGAACAACTCTTCCGCGAAGGAAAACTTCCTAAGCGCATTTGCCACTGCGATACAAAGGTAGACAACATACTCTTCGACAAAAACGACAACGTGCTTTGCGTTATCGACCTTGACACCGTAATGCCCAGCTTTATCTTCTCAGACTATGGCGACTTTTTGCGTTCGGCAGCTAACACCATGCCCGAAGATAGCCCTGAGTATGACAAGATAAACTTCCGCATGGACATCTTCAAATCGTTCACCGAAGGCTACCTCAAAACGGCACGTGCATTCCTCACTCCTATCGAGATTGAGAATTTGCCTTATGCCGCAACGCTCTTCCCCTACATGCAGTTGGTACGTTTCTTTGCCGACTATCTTGATGGCGACAACTACTTCAAGACGCAATATCCAGAGCACAACCTTGTTCGCTCTAAAAACCAACTCACCCTTTTGAAGCGTGCTGAAGAAAAAATTGCCGAGATGCAAGCATTTATTGACGAGCAGCTCAAGAAATAAGGTTCATCAGCAAATAGATAGGCGTTCATAATTGTTTTTATATTTAAAATAAAGTGAACAGATGCGCCCAAGAGGGTACTCTCTAAATGTAAAAATAATCAGAACATTATAACTAATTTTTGAACATCTACTTACTACAACAAGTTAGTTGTATATCAACCCATAGCGAGGCTTTTCACTATCACAACATGTTTGGATAAGAAAAGCCTCGCTTTTATGCTTTTTCATAGAAGAATTTTATTTTAAACAAGCATTCAAATTTAATTTAGGTTTCAGCTAAATTGATAAACCATTAAGCAAATGCAGTAAGCATTTTTTACGAACTCAATATTTACAAAATAATGAAGTATACCTATTATACATGTTACATTTTCGTTAAATATTGCACATTACAGAGCTTTTTGTATCACATTTTCAAATTATCTTCTAAAAAAATTATAATTTTGCAATCAATTTATAAGACAATCTTTCAGATTGCCTTTTGAAACACAAAAAGAGTAAGGGTATTATTCCTATCTTTTCATGTATATAACAACTTGCTTCTGTTTAGAACAAGTTATCAAGCCGAATGAATAAGGAAAACGGCATCCAAAGAGTTAATCAAAAGCTCCATTGCATAAGGGTTACTCCTTGTGCCCTCCCCGAAGACCAAAGCCTTCCACAAGCGGGCTTTACACAAAAAGGGGTGTCCACCCAATATGGCTTGAAATCAACATCAAGCAATGTCCCAATTTTTAAAATTACCCCCCCCGAACACTGGTATGTGCTTAGAGCAACTTATGGCCGCGAAAAACTTGCTCACGACTATCTTATATCAAAGGGGGTGAAAGCTTTCTGCCCCATGCAGAAAGTTACAAAGCTTGTCAATGGCAAACGCAAAACTTTATGTGTATCGCGCTTGCCAAACATTTTTTTTGCATACGGCACCGAAGAGGTTATAAAATCGTATGTATATGACAATGTCAATCTTCCCTATCTACGTTTTTACTATCGGCATCAGCACAATGGCAATCGCATCAAACGCATACCTATGGTCGTTCCAAACGACCAAATACAAAGTTTGAAAGTTATTTGCCAAGCCGAAGCCGATGATATTATTCTTGCTCCTTTCAACATTCACAAGTTCAGCGTAGGACAACGTGTGCGCATTGTCGAAGGCGAGTTTAAAGGAGTTGTAGGCAGAGTGGCACGCTATCAAGGGCAAACCCGTGTAGGCATATACATTGATGGCTTGCTAACCATTGCTACAGCATATATACCCAAAAACTTTATCGTGCCAATTGAAGAAATAGGGGACGATAAAAGATAGATATATATCTGTTTATCGTCTGAAAAAATATCTATTTACATTAATTCAATTTTATGAAACAAGAACACTCGTTTAGCAAAAGTATAAGAAACTTTGTACTCTTGCTCGCCGCTATATGCTTTGTGTCGTGTACAGCCCCCAAAGATATTACCTACTTTCAAGACTCTGCGCTGCTTGATGGCATGGCACTACAAGCCGAACAGCAATTGCGCCTACGCCCTGAAGATAAAATAAACATCGTGGTAAATAGCTCTAACCCCATGCTCGAAAATCAATTTACACTATCCACTTCGGCATCAGGTTACATTCTTGGCTCTTCCGTTAAACCACAAACCAATGCACAAGGTAGCAACACCAGTAGCCAAATGATAGCCTATACTGTGGATGAACAAGGAACCATTAATTTTCCGATACTGGGCAAAATAAGCGTTAAAGGTAAAACCCGCAAAGAGGTGGCAGATTATATACAAGACCGCCTCATTGCACGCGAACTCGTAAGCGACCCGATTGTAACTGTTGAGTATGTAAATATGGGAGTGAACGTGTTGGGCGAAGTGAGTAAACCAGGACGTATAAACATCAATAAGGACCACTTTACCATTATTGATGCACTTTCGAATGCTGGCGACTTAACGATAAATGGTAACCGCCGCAACATATTGGTTACACGTAATGAAGAAGGCGAAAACAAAGTTTATCATATAGACATGACTAACATGCAGTCTGTACTCAGTTCGCCAGCTTATTATCTGCAGCAAAACGACCTCGTGTATGTATCGCCCAATAATAAGCGCAAACGCGAATCGAATGCTACAGGCAACACATTTAATGGTCCAAGTATTTGGATTTCTATAGCTTCACTTCTAACCACTATTACTGCTCTGATTATTAAATAAGCCACATGGATAATAAAGACATTAAGCACAAGCAAACCGATGATTTTCTGACTATTCCTGACCTTTGGCACATTTGCGTTGGCCATTGGAACTGGTTTGTGGCCTCTCTCATTATATGCATCAGTTTGGCATGTTATTACCTCACAATTACGCCCAATATATACACACGTAGCATTTCGGTACTTGTTAAACAAGAGATACAAGGAAAAACTACTAATCAAAAAAACAATAACAACGACTTTAACGACATAGGTCTCGTTACGCAAACAACCAATGTGGCCAATGTTGAAAGACAATTCACATCGCTTGATGTGCTTGTTGAAGTGGCCAAACGAACCATGCACCCCCGCAACAATAGAGATGCACTGCTAATGGCTGAACAAATAAAGGGCAATCTTAAAACCAATATTGAAGACGATAAGTCTACCATTATAAGCATTGAATATAAAGCTCCTTCGACCGAACAGGCTGATAGAGTGCTGAATACCATAGTGCAAGTGTATAATAAAAAATGGTTGGAAGATAACAACGAAATAGCCATTAATAGTTCACGCTTTATTGACGAACGCTTGCGCTTGCTCAGAAAAGACTTAGGCGGCATTGACGATAGCATTTCAAAGTTTAAGATGCGTCACAACATCACCAACCTTGAACAAGTGTCTGATATGTATTTGCAACAGCAAAACCAATCGGATGCCGAAATCTTGCGACTTTCAAGCCAAAGGGCTATGGCACAATATATTCTTGACATTTTAAAGAATAAAGCTAAACGCCACCAGTTGCTACCAACAAACTCGGGCATAGACAATACTGTGATTGAACAACAAATCAACCAGTATAACACCATGTTGCTACAACTCAAAAACAACCTTACTGCCACATCGTCACAGAACCCTCTCATCATAAAGCAAGAGGCAGAACTTGACGCTGTAAGAAGCAACATTCTATCTACCGTTGAAAACCAAATAAAAACTATCGGCATTCAGCTGCAATCTATTGAAGGGTTTAACGAAGAAGCGAACTCTAAAATCAACTCTAACCCTAATCAAGCTAAGCACCTATCAAGCGTAGAACGCGAACAGAAGGTGAAAGAAAGCCTCTACCTTTACTTATTGCAAAAGAAGGAGGAAAATCAGATTAGTCTTACCTATTCGCAAAAGAACACTCAACTAATCGATATGCCACACGGCAGCGATCTTCCTACCGCACCCAATAAAACACTTATACTATTTGCTGCCATACTATTTGCCTTAGTGGCACCTACTACTATATTGTTTATACGCGAAAGCCTTGATAATTCGGTAAGATGCAAAGAGGACGTGGAGCACCGAACTTCCCTTTCACTTATTGGCGACGTGCCTCTATGGTATAATAAGAGAAAGAAGACATTCTTTAAATATTTACTTGCACAAATTAAGTATCGCAACCTTAAACGCCGCAACCACATCCAACTGGTTGTTGAGCCCAACAAACAAGACATTGTAAACGAAGCGTTCCGCTACATACGAACCAACTTAGAGTTCATGACTACCAAACGGAATGAAAACAACGTGTATATTGTAACGTCTAACTACGAAGGCTCGGGCAAGACATTTATTAGCTCAAACCTTGCCATATCGTTTGCTATTGTGGGCAAAAAAGTGCTACTCATTGATGGCGACTTGCGACATGCCTCTGCAACACGCCTCTTCCATACCAAGGGTAAAGGTTTGTCGGACTACTTGGCTATACAAGAAACCGACTTGGACAATGTTATTTACCATTCTAATAAATACGAAACGCTTGACATCATGCCTGTTGGAACCATTCCACCCAATCCAACAGAGCTATTGTCTAACAAACGTCTTGAAACACTTATTAGCCAAATACGTTCAAACTACGACTTTATATTTATTGATTGTCCACCTACCGAAGTTCTTACTGATACAAGAATTATAGAGCAGTATGCCGATCGTACCCTATTTGTTATGCGTGCGGGTGTGTTTGATCGTCGCAATATTTCAACACTCGAAGAAGATGTAGAGAATGGCAAATTCAAGCATCTTTCTATCATCTTGAATGCAACAAAGCCTGGTGGACGTTATGGCTATCGTTATGGCTATCGTTATGGCTACCATTATGCTTACCACTATGGCAAAGCATACGGAACAGAATATTACAAAAAGAAATAGGTAAGAAAATAGTATCTCCCACTCATTCGTCTGCTTAACATGGAATCTGCCAACAAGCGTATAGCTCGCAACACTATCTACATGTACGTCAGACTAATCACTATTATGGTGATTGGACTTTACGTGTCACGCTTGTCTATTGAGATTTTAGGAGTTTCGGACTATGGTCTTTACTCTGTAGTAGGAGGTGTGCTGGCCATATTCACTTTTATTAGTGGATCGCTTGCAGGAGCTACAAGTAGATTTTTTAATATCGAGATGGGCAAGCCCAATGGCGATGTAAATGCATCGTTCAACATCAACCTGGCCTTGCATATTTGCTTTGCCATCATCGTTTTTGCTCTTGCCGAAAGCATTGGACTTTGGTACATTTACAACCACCTAAACATTGCAGCCAATAAATTAGATGATGCTGTTTTTGTTTACCATGTAAGTATGTTTACTGTTTGCCTTGGCATCGTAAACACACCTTATCAAAGTTTATTGACTGCTCACGAAAAGTTTGGTTTTTTGGCTATTGTTGACATCATCAACTCGCTGCTACGCTTGGTATGTGTGTTACTGCTCACATTAGCCTCATCACACTATCTTAGGTTTTACAGCATTATCTTTGCACTTACCACCATCAATACTTTTGTGGCATTTCATTGGATGGCACACGCACGTTGGCGTCAAACCATTCGCTTGAAATTTGTTAAAGGGTGGGGGCAATACAAAAAGGTGCTTGTATTTAACAATTGGAACTTGCTTGCAACAATGGCTTACATGGCAAACTCTTCTGGTTGTGACTTGCTATTGAACCACTTTTTCGGTACGCCAATGAATGGTGCCTTTGCAGTGAGTAAAACTGTAAAAACGAGTATCATGAATTTTACAGGCAACTTTGATAATGCTTCGGCTCCACAAATCATACAATCGTATGCTGCCGGCAACCGACAACGCTATATGCAACTATGCAACAAACTTGGACGCATTAATATCCTTATGTTCGAGTGGATGTGTTTTCCGTTGCTCATCGAACTTCCCTTCGTTTTGCAACTATGGTTAGGCAAAGTGCCCGAGGGGGCTTACGAACTAACGTTCCTCAGCATCATTCAAGGTGGCATTGCGCTTACGTGTGGCGGTATATACAACCTAATTAATGCAACAGGGCAAATTAAATGGTTTAAGATAAACGTTAGTTTCTTCGTACTAATCTGTTTGCCAATTGGCTATTTCTTATTCAGCATTGGCATGCCCTACTATTCAATACTGATGCTTCTCATCATAGCCGATATCATACAACGTGCTGTGCAACTCATACTGATGCATAAAATTCTTGGTTTCGATTCATGGCAATACGCACGCGAAGCTTACATGCGCCCCGCTTTGATAGCAACGATTATGGCACTATTTATGTACTTTCGTTCATTGCTCAGCATCAACACAGCGATAGGGCATTTGTTGTTTATTGCCACGGCAACTCTATTTACCACCACACTTGTTTATACGATTGGGTTTACTGATAGAGAGAGAAATAAGATGAAAGAGAAAATAGGACAATATCTCAAAAAATGAGGGGCTTGATACATTACTTATCACTAAATAGTTGATATAAAAATCAATTCATGCGCATATTGTTCATCACTCATACCAATAGCCTTGACGGAGCTAACCGAAGTTTGTTACAGCTTGCGGTAGAACTGCGTGACAACCACAACGTAAAACCTATCATTGTGTGTCCACGCGATAAAAGTTCGCACGTGCTCATCAATGCTTATTCAAAAGAGGGGATTGAATGTATAGCCATTCCTTTAGTAATGTTCAAACTTACAGGAAGCCAATCATTGTTAAGAAAAGCCTTGCTTGCAGCCTCTTTCTTATTACACAATCTTAACCTCATTTATACACTGAGAAAGGTTAAGTTTGACCTTGTTCACTCCAATACAAGCGTGATAGACATGGGTGCCTATCTTGCTATGTGGCGAGGCGTGCCCCATGTATGGCATCTGCGAGAGTTTGGCTTTGAAGACTTTCGCCTTACATCTGTATTTGGCAAGCACTACGAACAATGGATATACAAAAAAAGTGCATACGGCATAGCCATTTCCAAAGCCATAGAGCTGAAGTTTAAACCTCTTTTTGGCAAACGCCTGCGACTTATATACAATGGTATCACCCTTAAGAAAGAGTCGTTGTTGGCTACGCACGATAATGATGTTACAACATTCTGCATTGTTGGCCGCCTTGAGCCAAACAAAAATCAATTGGAGGCATTGAAAGCTTGCCAACTACTTAAGCATACATACAAATGTGCATTCAAACTGCTTATTGTTGGTGCTGGTGGTACGGCTTATACCGAAATGCTGAAGAAGTATGTAGCTGATAACAATTTACAAAACAATGTGATATTTACTGGCTATCGCAACGATGTTCCCGAAGTGCTGAGTAAGTGCGATGTGGGTCTAACCACATCTACAAACGAGGCTTTTGGACGCATCACCGTGGAGTATATGATGCAAAACCTTGCCGTTATTGCCTCTAATGCTGGGGCTAATCCCGAAATAATTAGTGATGGCCATACAGGGGTGCTTTACCACTTAGGCGATGCAAAGCAATTAGCAAACAAAATGCACATGCTTATTGCAGATAACGAATTGCTTCAGCGTGTTGCTTGCAATGGCAAACAATATGCTTGTGAGCACTTCTCGTCGGTAAAAAACTCTGATAGCATCTATAATTTGTATAAGACCTTAGTTAAAGAATAAATAGTACTTGTTTGAACAATGAGCAACCTGCGTACCATAGCTTTTTATCTACCTCAATTCTACCCCACCCCCGAAAACGACCGTTGGTGGGAACCTGGATTTACCGAATGGACCAATGTAACGAGTGCTAAACCATTCTTTAAGGGACACTATCAGCCTAAGCTACCACGCGATTTGGGCTTTTACGACTTGCGTGTGCCCGAAACGCGCGAGCGACAAGCACAATTGGCACGCGAGGCTGGCATCGAGGGATTTTGCTATTGGCACTATTGGTTTGGCAACGGCAAGCGATTGCTTTCAGAGGTATTTGATGCAGTAGTTAAAAGCGGCAAACCCGATTTTCCGTTCTGCCTATGTTGGGCCAACCACTCATGGTATGCCAAGACCTGGAAGCCCAACGTGCCCAATAAACTGCTCATGGAGCAAACCTACCCTGGCATTAACGACTACGAAGCGCATTTCATGCAGATGTTGCCTGCATTTAAGGACAAAAGATACATAAAGGTTAATGGCAAACTGCTATTCGGTGTATTCATTGGTTCGGATATTCCCGATTGCAAGATGTTCTTTGATACATGGAACCGGCTTGCAGCAGAAAATGGTTTAGAAGGCTTTCATTTCTTTTCGCTTGCTCAAGGACAGGGACGAATTAACAAGTTAAAGGGGTTAGGTTTCGACCGCATTGTCACCGATGCTTATAGCGATGTGATTAAAGAGGACCCTTTTATCGTTCGCAAGCTACGCCGATTGTTTCATCGTCCTACCGTTGTATCTTACACCCACTATGCCAAGAGGTCTATTGAGTTCTTCAAACGCAACAATACATGCACACCTTGCATTGATCCCAACTTCGACCATACACCCCGAAGCGGTTTTAGAGGGAATTTATTGCAAGGTAGCACACCTAAAAGATGGGGAGAGTTGTGCCGCATGACCAAAGACTATATTTTGCAAAACAACGATATTGATAACTTGATGTTCATCAAATCGTGGAACGAATGGGGCGAGGGCAATTACCTTGAACCCGACCGACGTTGGGGCAAAGCTTATATTGAAGAGACTGCTAAAGCGTTGAAAAGCTAATAGCTACTTTCCCTATTACGAACACTCACCATAAGCTACTAACTGATGAAAGATACAAGTTCACAACAAAAGAAAGTGTCTGTAGTCGTTCCGCTTTTCAACTCGGAACTGTACATAGAGAGATGCCTACACTCTATCGTCAGCCAAAGCCATCATAACTTGGAAGTGATAGTGGTTGATGATGCAAGCGCAGATACTTCGGTGAAACTTGTAAGAAAGTTCATGAGTAGTAATCCTTGCGTACGCCTTATACAGCACAACACAAACCAAGGTTCTATGTTAGCTCGTCGCGACGGATACGAGGCTGCAACAGGAGATTTCATCATGTTTGTTGATGCCGACGACACATTGCCAGATAATTCCATTAGCAAACTGATAGATATTGAAAATGATACGGATGCGGATATTATTGTTGGCACTATTGAAAAAATATATGCTGATGGGCATAAAGAGCATATTATTAGCGAGCTAAAAGATAATGCTACACCCCGAGATATCGTAGAGGCTCTCTTAACCCAAAAACTTAAAAACAGCCTATGCGGTAAGCTCTATAAGATACATTTGTTCCGCAACAACAAACTTCAGAATTTTGAAAGAATGACGATTTCAGAAGATGGTTGCTTGTTTTACCAATTGGCTAAGTTTGCAAATAAAGTTGTAACTAAAAATGAAATAACTTATTGCTATCACGAAAACAAGAGTTCCTCTTCGCATCGCATTTACGGAATAAAACAAATAGAAAATATCATTGTTGCCAACAAGCTCATGTACGATATATGCAAAGGCTATCCTGATTTTGAAGCTAAATTGCAATATAGAATGTCAAGAGCTATATTTCCTCTCTACGCAGAGCGTGTACCCAATAGAGATATAAAGAAACTCTTAAATAAATACGATTTAAGACAATATGGCCAAATAAGCTATGTTGCTCGCTTTTTCAAATTAACTGATTTTTGGTTTGTAGTCAAACGATTTATAAAAGTCAGATTATAAGTTGGTGTTCAAAATTAAGCACTTACTTAACATACAATTATTGAACCATGCCAATCTCTTTAAAGAGATATATTCTATTATTTCCACTATTCTTTTTGTTGTTCTATGTAGAAAGCATAAAGATTGGTAGCACCGCTGTTTCGCAATTGTGGAAAATTCCACTTGCCTTATACATGCTTTACTACGTGTTTCAGTATAGGCACATGCCTACTCCATTATGGTCGAAAGTTCAGTATTGGCAATCGCTAAAATGGATATTTACAGCGGGCTATGTCACACAGTTTATGTTTAACTTACAAACCTGTGTAAAGTTTTTATTCTTGCCTTTGCTCTTTAATTCCATAAGAAACAAAGATTGGAATATAGAACAAGTTAGGGCCATTCTTCTTACAATCGTGCAGTACTTTGTACTGACAAACATTCCCTTTTTGTTCTTTGGCTTCAAAGGCATATCGCATGGACACGACTATGGCACGTATGTAGCATACTCTGGTATCTTTCAAAATCAGCATGCAATGTCTGTGATAATGGCTATTTGCATTATCGTGATATTGGCATACATACAAAAACAGTATATAGTAGGTAGATGGAATATAGCTTATAATATATTTTTGTTATGCGTAGCTACATACGCCATGTACTTAGGCTTTGCAAGAACAGGATGGCTAATGTGCCTATTGGCTATAATCGTTGTGTTTTGGCCTAAAGATGCTACTGCCAAACAATGGATAGCAATGGCCATAGTAGGAGTTGTTTTAATTGGTAGTCTGAGCTATCTGATGTCTACCGATACAATGTTCTACGATCGTATTGTAGGTAATAACATCACTACTCACGAGCACATGAATGTTACATCTGGGCGTACTGAATATTCAGCGGCTGCACTTGAACGCTTTATGAATGGAAATCCAATTGAATGGATAGTAGGTGTTTCTACAGAAAACATTTATGATGCTATTTTCTTAAAAACAAGAATGAGAGTAGGTGCACACAACGGATTTGTTGATGTGCTAACAAGAAATGGGATTATAGGATTGGGATTAATGGTAATCTTTCTTATTTCCTTACTTTTATTTATAAGAAGACGTAAAAATTGCGATTCGTACAGAATGGCATTGTCTATGTGGGTAATGATATTCTCATTCCAAATAACGCAAGGGGGTGTGATGTTCCACACTGACTTATTATATGCATTAATCTTTTGTATACTTGAGAAAGAAGATTTGTTATTAACTGACAAACAAGTACAAGATGCTACCATTTAAAGACTACATTCGGTTATTAGTTATCAAGCTAAGATACTATTATCAAACGAATGTCAAGCATATGGATATTGCCCAATCAGCTTTAGTGTCGTTTGGTACAAAGTTAGACAAGGTTAATCCACATGGAATACATATAGGCGAGGAAACTTACATTGCATCGGGAACAAGAATCTTAGCCCATGATTATTGCATGAAGCGACATGCCGACACCTATAAAGGGAAGCGTTGCTTTATCGGAGCTGATGCAATTGTGCTTTGTGGAGTTAATATTGGCGACGAAGTTATTGTTGGTGCGGGCTCTGTTGTTACTAAAGACGTACCATCAAACTGCATAGTAGCAGGAAATCCCGCACGGATTATACGCAAAGGGATAACCACCGGTAAATATGGACAATTAAAAAAGTAGTTGTTATAATGAAGGTTTTAATTGTTACTCCGTCTCAAAAACTTATGGGGGGCGTTACCTTTTACTACAAGGGCTTGGAAACCTATTGGAGCAACAACGTAGTATACATTACCTACGGACGACGCCCCAACATACCTGCTATATGGTGTCTCATCCCTGACTTGATAGTGTACATTTATAAATTGTTATCGTATCGTCCAGATGTTGTAATAGTCAATCCATCTTTACGCCCATACCAACTGAAACGAGATGGTTTTTATCTGCTGTTAGCTCATTGGATGAAAAAGAAAGTTGTCAGCATGTTTCATGGTTGGGACAGATTATATAGCAAGCAATTAGAGCAAAAACCAAACAAATATATCAGATGGTTTAATAAAAGCTCATTTATATACGTGCTGTGCTCCGACTTCAAAAATGCACTTACACGTATGGGAATTACAGCCCCAATCATGCTCACCACCACCGAAGTATATAATTGCTTGGTCGAAGACTACGACAACAGCCAAAGAATGGGCAATATCCGTAATTTGCTTTTCTTGGCACGCATTGACAAACGCAAAGGCATATACGAAACAATAGATACATTTGCTTTACTAAAACAAAAGTATCCTTATCTAATTCTTAACGTCTGTGGCGATAGCAATGATAAGCAATTTGTACAAGACGTTAAGAACTACGTAGCAAAGAGCAATATCAAAGATATTGTATTTCATGGTGCTGTATATGGAAAGAAAAAAACACAGGCTTTCAAAGACAACGACTTATACATTCTGCCTACTTACGAAGAGGGAATGGCTACATCGCAGTTAGAAGCAATGGCATTTGGATTGCCCATCATATCAAGACCTGAAGGTGGAATAAAGGACCATTTCAAGGATGGAGAAATGGGGTATCTCATAAATTCTCTTGACCCTCATGAATATGCTGACAGAATTAGCTATTTGATTGAACACCCTAATGTTTGCAAAGAAATGAGCAACAGAGCCTATCAATATGCACACACACATTTCCTTGCAAGCATTGTAGCCAAACAGTTTGAAAGCGACATCAATAAATATTGTCATGAAAGGTAGAGTTGTAAATGTATATCCATATTTCGGTAACCAAGGAGGTGCACAGAATGTAGTATTGCAACTATCTGAAAAATTAAATACTTCTTTTCCTATAGTTCTCATCTCAACCCCTATTAAAGACGTGCCCGACGCATATCGCAATAGAGCTACATACAAGCAACTTTCTTTTTCGAATGTTAGGAAACTTGCCGATGGCAACACCATTTTCATATCACACCATCGCAAGACAACGCTCATTCTGCTTCTGTTTCAAATATTGATGTTCAAAAGATTACCGCTTATCCATGTGGCACATAGCACGTTTTCAAATCTAAAATGGACTACTTTTTTTCCTAAAAGATGTGTAGCTGTATCACAAACTGTATACCGTAATATGGTTGAATTCTTCAATGTTCCCAAAAAGAATATTACTATCATCTACAATGGTATAAAAGACTTGGCAGATAAAGATATTCTCTCTGTAGCAGAATCCGAACATATAAACATTCTGCTTGCCGGAAAGTTACGTAAGCTAAAGCGCCAAGTGCTTATAGCCGAATACTTGCAAGATAAACTTCCACCACACATACACTTGTTCTTTGCTGGAGAAGGCGAAGACAAAGAGGCTCTCCTAAAAGCAATTGGTAAGAACAAACAAATGCACTATTTAGGGCAGATTGATATAAAGAAGGAAATAAAAAAGTTCCACTACATGTTGTTATTTTCTGAGAAAGAGGGATTTCCTCTAACTTTACTGGAAAGTTACATGTTCGGACGCCCGATACTTACAAATGATATTCCAGCAGCAAAGGAAATAAACAAGGATGGAGAAACAGGCTTTGTGTATAACAATCTAAAACTTTTTGCCAATAAACTCAATGAGCTACCCTTGCCAGGAAGTGACGAGTACAAGGTTTTATCAGCAAATGCCAGAAAGGAGTATGAAAACAAATATCGTGAAGAATACATGATAAATAAATATAAAGAGCTTTGCGCCATTGTTATGAAAAGGCCTTAGCGTAAGAGACGAATAAACTTTTGAGTAGGTATTCAAAATCAATTTATATGCTTGAGTTCTGCATTAGTAGATATGCCTACTTACAAAAACAAAACAATAGCAGATAGAATTTACAATTTGTATGAAAAGAGCAAACATTAAAGGCATTTATATATATCCATTTACATCTCAACAGCAAATTATAGATTATGCTGATAAGAAGCATGGTATACTCATAGCCATCAACGCCGAAAAGATTGTTAATGCCACTAAACAAACACGTGCTATTATCAACCGCAACATTGGCTACTGCGATGGCTCAGGGCCTCTTATGTGCCTATGGAGCATGGGCTATAAAGATGCTATTAAAGTGGCTGGATGCGAGCTTTGGCTTTCAATAATTGAAAAGTACTACAAAGAAAAAACATTCTATTTAGTAGGTGGAAAACAATGGGTTATTGACAAAACTGTTGCTAAACTCCGCGAACAATTCAAGGGCATAAACATCGTAGGCTACAGAAATGGTTATTTCAACTCTGCTACCGAACGCATTAACTTGATTGAAGATGTTGTTAAGAAAAAGCCCGATGTTGTGTTTGTTGCTATGGGAGCCCCCATACAAGAACTTTTGATGGAAGATATGCAAAAACAGCACAAAGCTCTCTATCAAGGACTCGGTGGCAGCTTTGATGTTTACATTGGGCATGTTAAGCGTGCACCTCAATGGTGGGTGAGCCATCACTTAGAGTGGGCATACCGACTTGCTCATCAGCCAAGCCGAATTAAAAGGCAAATCAAGCTGGTTAAGTTTGCTTGGTGGATACTGCAGTTTCGCCTTCACTTGGGCATAAAATCCACCGATTAAGATATGTGCAGAAAAGCATATCTGCACATTATAAAATATGATATAAACAATATAAAAAAGAATATAAAATATATGGTTAATGTTATAGGCTTAGGGTATATAGGACTTCCCACAGCCTTAATGCTTTCAGCTCATAATGTTGAAGTAATTGGCACTGACTATAATAAGGATTTGGTGCATAGCCTCAACATGGGACACACAACCTTTAAAGAGGACCAACTTGACGAACTCTTTAATAAGGCAGTAAATGCTGGCATAAAGTTCACTACCGAATATCAGCACACAGACTTTTACATCATCTCTGTCCCCACTCCATACAACAAGCAGACAAAGAAACTCGACGCTCACTTCGTGATAGAAGCTACAAAGAACGTTATCAACGTTTGCCAGCCTAATGCTACCATTATCATTGAATCTACTATTAGCCCTGGAACGATAGACACACAAGTGCGCCCCTTGTTGGCCCAATATGGCAGAGAAGACATCCACTTGGCACATGCTCCCGAACGCATTTTGCCCGGCAACATGATACACGAACTTATACACAACAACCGCACTATCGGTGCAGACAACGCTCAAGTGGCACAAGAGGTTAAGGATATATATGCATCGTTCTGCCAAGGCGAAATCGTTACAACCGACATCCGTACAGCCGAAATGACTAAAGTGGTTGAAAACACCTTCCGTGCCGTAAACATCGCATTTGCCAACGAGTTGATGCGCATCTGCCGCTACAACGAGATGGATGTAAACGAGATTATACGCATCTGCAACATGCACCCACGTGTAAATATAGCTTCTCCTGGTCCTGGTGTGGGCGGACATTGCATACCTATTGACCCATGGTTTCTTGTAGGCGATTATCCACAACTCACCCACATGATTAGTGCAAGTCTTAAAGTTAATGAGTCGCAGCCCGACTTTGTGCTTGAGCGTATAGCAGAGATAATGAAAGAACGCAACATCAGCGACCTAAAACGTGTGGGACTATACGGACTCACCTACAAAGAAAACGTTGACGATTTCCGTGAGTCGCCCTCATTGCAAATCATTGAGTCGCAGCGCAAACACCTTGCAGAACCGCTTAAATGTTATGACCCTTTCCTTGAAAGCAAGCAAATTGTATCATCGCAATATGCCAACTTCAACGACTTTCTCAATGCTGTAGACATGGTGGTTATAATGACCCGACATGAACACATCAAGCAGCAATGGGACAAGCTCGAGGGTAAAATAATTCTTGACTGCTGCAACATCTGTACTCTTCCTAACACCTATCGTTTATGAAAAAGGTAATGCTCGTATTTGGCACACGCCCCGAAGCCATTAAGATGGCTCCTCTTGTTAAGGCTTTTGAGAGCGACACAGAACATTTTAGTACTATTGTATGCGTTACTGGACAACATCGGGAAATGCTCGACCAAGTACTAAACATTTTCCATATCACGCCACAATACGACCTTAACATCATGCGAAAGGGGCAAGACCTCTACGACATTACATCGCGTATACTCATAAGCATGCGCAACGTGCTACAAGAGGCGCAACCCGACTTAGTGCTTGTTCATGGCGACACCACCACCTCAATGGCGGCTGCACTTGCTGCATTCTACCAACAAATACCAGTGGCACACGTTGAGGCTGGCCTACGCACCAACAACATCCTTTCGCCTTGGCCCGAAGAGCTGAATAGGCAACTCACAGCACGCATAGCCTCGTACCACTTTGCACCAACCGAGCAGGGCAAAAGCAACTTGCTGCATGAGGGCATTGATAGCAACCGCATCTTCGTAACGGGCAACACAGTGATTGACGCCCTACACTATGTGATGAAAAAACTAAAGCTTACCCCCGATGCTCATAACGATAAGCGCATTGTTTTAGTTACAGGGCATCGTCGCGAAAACTTCGGTGATGGATTAGAGCATATTTGCAAGGCCATCAAAACATTAGCCGAACGCTATCCTGATGTAGACTTTATCTATCCTATGCACCCCAACCCTAATGTGCGGAAACCTATTAACGAAATCTTCGGCATTGCTTCGGATGCCAATCATGCCAACAATATCCGACTAATTGAGCCACTTGATTATCTTGACTTTATACGTCTCATGTCGCAAGCAACTATTGTACTTACCGATAGTGGTGGCATACAAGAGGAGGCACCAGCCTTTGGCAAACCCGTGTTAGTAATGCGCAACACTACCGAACGTCCCGAGGCTATCAAGGCAGGTACAGCCAAACTCGTTGGAGCCGATTATAACAAAATCATACATGAGGTGTCTACCCTACTCGACAATCATGAAGCCTACAACCAAATGAGCAAGGCTGTTAATCCATACGGAGATGGGAATGCTTGTAAGCGCATTCTCAATGCTTTGAGATAGATATAAGGGTAGTTTTGTAAATTCTGTTTACAGAACCACCCATAAGATAAACCAAATATATGACAACAAAGATACTATTAGCTTTCATGCTTGGGAGTGGATGTTGCCAGGCACAAGCCGACAATATAAGTGCTGCTCCCTCCGAACATATAAGCAAAAAGCCATTATACTTACAACTATACGGCGGTATTAACAAATCGGCCAACGAAAATTTACCGTGGTCTGAGTTTTCTAAATACCCATGGTCGGCTGGTATGTTTGTAGGTGTCGGCCAAGATCTATCTCCTCTGTGGGGATGGCGTGCAGCGCTACGATTTAACCACAATAAGAGCCGCAACACCGAGAAGTGTGAGCAAAAAGACACTTGGGGATGGAACAACATAGGCCTTTTTGCAGATGCCACATTCGACATCACCAACGCTTTTTCAACACCTAAGCCTATCGCCAATCGAGCGTTCGACCTGAAAGCATTTGCAGGTGTGGGTGGTGCTTATACATTTGGTTTTGACAATGTTCCACTTTCGTACACCACAAGCTACTCGCGCAATAGTCGCCTTGTGCCAGCTATGCGCATTGGCTTTGACGCTTCGTGGCGAGTGGCTGATAATTGGCGCATTGGTGCTGAGTTGAGCCACACTCTGTTTGCTGATGCTTTTAATGGTGTAAAGAGCGGAGTGGCTATGGATGGCCGTACAAACTTTAAAATTGGTGTTACCTATGTGCTTGGCAACAGAAAGAAAAAGGAGCAACCGCATGCTCCTATCACCTACGTCAATCGCTTACGCGATGATGTGGCACTACCTTTTGCCATGCCCGATAATGAGGATATAAAGAAGCGCAAACTTTTTGGACGTGCCTTTCTCGACTTCCCTGTGAACGAAACGATTATTTATCCTCGTTACCGACGCAACCCACAAGAGTTGCGCCGCATACGTGCCACCATTGATAGTGCACTCTTCGATAAAACTATTGTTGTTACAAGCATTAGTCTTCATGGCTATGCATCGCCCGAAAGCCCCTATAGCAACAACACGCGCTTGGCCAAGGGGCGTACGGCTGCCTTGATGGGCTATCTGCGCAAACAGTACAAGGTGAGCGAACAACTCTTTCACAACACCTATACGCCCGAGGACTGGAACAACTTGCGTGGCTTTATTGCTAACTCCGACCGCCGCCGTGTGAAGGGAGATATTTGGTATGAAAATGCCTCTATCCTCGAAACACCTAAGATGCCCGATTATGTGTTGAAATATCGCGACGAGCTACTCCGCGTTATCGACCTCAACATGAACCTTGACGAAAAGGAGCAACTACTCAAACAAGTGGGTGGTGGCGAACCTTACAAATGGTTGTTGCAACACGTCTATCCTGGTTTGCGCCATACCGACTACATTATTGAATACATCGTGCGTAGCTACCCTGTTAAGCAAGCTCGCAAACTCATCTATACTCATCCAGAGGCTTTAAGCCTTAAAGAGATGTATGCCGTGGCACAAAGCTATGAGGAGGGAAGCGACGATTGGTTAGACGCTCTCATGATAGCAGCACGCGAGTATCCAGGCGACTACACTGCCAACCTTAATGCCGCTTGTGCTTGTGTCAAGCTAAAACGCTTATCTGATGCCAAGCGTTTACTTGTAAATGCTGGAAACACACCGCAGGCACAATATCTATCGGATGTTATCCGCGCTATGGAGGGCAAGTGCTCATGGAAACTTGTAAACGGAAAAGTAGTAATTAACGACAACAACAACGAATAGTTATGAAATATCAATATGCTGTTAAGGGAACACTTGCCTTGGCTCTGATTTCGGCAATGGCATCTTGTTCTACTGAGTCTTTATCAGAATTTGATCGCACGCAGCATGCGTTTAATAACCAAATCAACGGCAGGATTGGAACAACGCAAATGTGGCGCACCGCCGTTACCATAAGGGTTGATGTAACTGCCGACGACTCTGTAAAGCTTTGGCTTATGTCGGGCAAAGACACTGGCACACTCTACGATTATCGCGAGTTGGCAACCAGTGGCAAGGTTGATTTAACCGTGCCTCAGGGCAATACAAACACGGCTTATTTGGTTAGCGTATGCAACAGGCAAAAAGAGGTAACCTCCATAACGCTTACAGGCAAAAACATTGAAAATATTAGTTTAACCGTAAGTGGAAAAGCCAAAGATTATAACGATGACTCTCAATCTGCAGCAGCCAATCAGCGTGCACTCAAAGAAACAGACACTGAAGAGGAAGCTGAAAAAACTATCAGTAGCAAAGCCGAACTTTATGGCAGTAGCATTAAAGGCAATGCCACCTATAATGAGTTTACTGATGCCCAAAGACACGAGGCTATCTCAATCTTAAGTAAGTATTATCAAGAGTATGTTCCAGCCAAAAGAGTGGGTATGAATTGCGACTACGAGCTCGAATCAAAGGGCGATTTCAACATCACTTGGTTTGCTGGCAACTGCACATCTACCACTCCTCACGTTTTAGGCTACTATTATCACTCGCCTGGCACATACGAAGATATTGAGTACGTCGACCTCTCTGAAACTGAGATTTACGACTACATCGACGGATTGGCAAAAGTGCAATACAAGGTTAATGAAAAAGCTGCCACGCAATATGGGGTTGAAGCCAACCACTGGTATGATGCCAACTTCGATATGTACGATACTTTCGAAAAACCTTCTACCATATATGCTCGCCGAAACGACGATGCTTACAATACCATAGCTGTGTTTAATCGCTACGGCAACAACATCACGGCACTAAGAGGCATATCTTTTACAATCAGCGTGCCTCACGGCAAGCGCATTGGATTTTACGATAGGTCGGAGGAGATTGCAATGCCCGAACAATACGACCGGTTTGTGCGCATGGGCATCAAGCCATACACAAGCCGCGACAATTTTAAAGCCATGAACTTTACCTGCGAAGCCATGAACTTAAACATCAATGGTTCATACCGCAGTGGCATCCTTAAGAGCAACAATGCTTACTGGATGGGTATGGAAAACGACTATACTGGCGGCGACCTCGACTGCAACGATGTAATGTTCGAAGTGAGTTCAAAACTCGAAATTCACCGTCCAAGCATTGTTGAGCCAGACCTCAAGCCTTTTGGCGAATATACCGACAAGCAACCCTGGACCTTAGCCTTTGAGGACGTTTATCGCAATGCCGACTTCGACTTTAACGATGCGGTAATTAAGCTCGTCCCCGACTTTGAAAAAGAAGAATGTTGCGTAACGGTTATGGCGGCAGGCTCTACGTCTAAGATGTACCTTCACTACGATGGTCCCGAAGGCGACATTAATCTGGGCGAGGTTCACGACCTTTTAGGTGGAACACCTGAACAAATCATCAACACGCAAACCTCTAATGCAGAGGTGCCTTTTGTGCAAGTAGGATGTGTGAAATGGCCCAAGGATTACACCATGAAACAAGATGCCAAACGCTTCTACATTGAAGTGCAACGTGGCACCTGTAAGGATTGTAGCGACATCATTACGCTTGCCGATAATCCTGGCGAGATGCCCGAAGCTCTGCTTGTTGCAGGCGAATGGAAATGGCCGAGAGAGGGCACAAACATCACAAATGCCTATGCCGGATTTGCCAATTGGTCGAAAGACAACACTAATATGAGCAATTGGAATTGGTACTCTTCACCAACAAATAACGCTGTGGTTAAGTATTAAGTAGGTATTCAAAATTAATTTATAAGTAGGTGCTCATAATTATTTTTATATT
>ERZ808240.796-NODE-796-length-40602-cov-10.265840_pt1 | contig 40602 bp, 29 predicted proteins | sample MGYA00521084_ERZ808240 | MGnify/ENA primary metagenome ERZ808240 (study PRJEB31516, sample SAMN03275571) | gut metagenome | biome: mammalia-associated habitat; material: feces | host: Papio cynocephalus | place: Kenya | collected 2012-08-06 ... | reverse complement strand
ACTTGGCGAGTACACTCATTCTCAACAAATCCGAGTAATGAGTTCTGGAGAAGATTCCATTCTTTCGTTTCTCTTCCAGCCATTCAGGGAATTGCACGTAGTCCTTGCAATTATCATCCGTAATGACAATCACTTCATATTCCCCTGCATTGCGCTTGATAGACTCCACGCAATCTTTGACTATTTCAGGAGCATTCTCGATACCTTGCCACCAGCAAATCCAAATCTTATTGCGAAGCCGCTCGTCACAGTCTGGCATTGCCTCCTGAACCTGATAATGCGCCCAATAATCCTTAAACTTATCCTCCAAGAAGTCTATCATGATTTGGTGCTTCTTCATCAGTCGGTTCTTCACACTCTCAGGTTCCTTGAACCCATTGCGATTCATGATTTGAATATCAATCTTCGCCCAGAAGGTGATGACAGCCGCCTTCACGGAAATCACTCTCGCCACATCAAAAGATGCCTTCACCTCCTCCAGGCATCTGTGGAATATACGCTTAAAACTATTATGATTCATAGCTTCTGATACAACTTATAATACTTGTTGACACAAACTTCCATGGAATAATTATCACGATAATCCTTCATAATCTTTTCTCTATTAATAGTATCAACTTTATTTAAAGCTTCTTTAACCTTATTCAAGAACTCATTGTTATCAAAACCATGACAAATAAACCCGTTGACACCATCATGAATGACATCAACGATACCACCAGCTGGTGTACAAATCGGAATTACTCCCAACGACATAGCCTCTAATAATGTGAGAGGTAGTCCTTCAAAGTCAGAAGTCAAGACAAAGAAGTCAGACAGTGCCATATAATCAGCAACATTTTTACGCTCACCTAAGATATGAATTTGAGAATTATCTTTGTATAATGGCATCCAAGTCTCTTCAAATCCACTACCAATAACCATCAATTGGAATGATATCCCTTCATTTTGCAACTGATCAAAAACAGCAAACAATCGCTTTTGATTTTTTTGTGGATGACAACGAGCGACATGAATAAAGACAGGAAGTTTCTTATCACTCAAAAATGAGACATCTTTTGGTTTTACCCCTGAAGGTTTCATTGGCTCACGACCATTTGTAATACACTCTGCATTATGCAATTGAAATAAGTCCTCATAGCTTTTCAAACAAGTTTTTGAAATAGTGACTGGTTGTATTCTATGAGTATAGAACCATTTATCAATAGGCTGTAACCTTTTATTTAAAAGGCACACACTAGCCAAATTATGGAGTGTATGAACAAATTTAACTTTTTTAAGTAATAATGAAGGCAAATATAGCCATTGGATACCACAATGTCCATGCACTATTTGTGGTTTTTCTTTCATTATAAATTTCAAAAAGCGCCAATGTGAAACCAAGGAAACTCCACTACGACAACCTATATTTACATATCGAACCTTATCAGAAATGTTATTTCGATAATGATTATTTCCTGATATCGTATCATCGTTAAGAGTTACAAGAACAATCTCTAACTGAGAATTTTCAGCCAGGCGATTAGACAAATCCACAACAAATCGTTCCGCCCCTCCAGAAGAAAGGCTCCATGAAACCTGCAATATTTTTATTCTTTGCATATTCCTCTGACTTTAATAATCTTAGCAGGACATCCAGCAACGACTGCATTTTTCGTAACATCATGAATCACTACAGCTCGTGCTCCTATAGTCGAATTATCACCAATCCTTACGTTTTCCTCAATACAGCTGTGTTTACTGCCTCTTTCATACAATAAGGACAATATTAAAGCTTTAAAACAACTTGCCTAAGCATATAACAAAAACTTTATCAATAAAGTTTGTCCAAAAATTTATAGTTTATTCAGAATCCTTCTTGTTTGATATTCGCAACTAAACTCTTTCTCCGTGAGTTTATGCCCACACTTACCAATTTTTTCCGCCTCTTCAGGATGACTAAAGGCATATATTATTTTCTCAGCAATCAACTCTGGTTTGTGAGGTTCCACAATAAAGGCGTTCACACCATCTTTCAGATAGGTGTTCGCTTCGCCTACAGTAGTCGTGATGACAGGACGGGAGAAAGACAGATATTCACTCAATTTTGTTGAAAAACAGTAGCGATTCTGCTGTGTGTCATACTTGTTGATAATGGTTAGAAAGCAATTCTTTTGATATTTGCGGAGAGTGGACAAGTCAAGATAGCCCACAAATTTCACTTTATCTGCAACGCCATATTTTTTAATAATAGTTTTCAATTCTTGAGCATGTGGAGAGTCCTCCAATTTACCGGTCAAGATGTATTCTATAGGAGTATTCAACTTTAGGCATGCCATTCCGAAAGCTTCCAACATTCCACAGATGCCATCCTTCTGTTCATACAATGTACCCGAATGAAAAATATATGGAATCTTTTGCTCTGGAAAATCAGCACCCTCCAATTGTCCCTCAACCATAATTGGTACTTTTATAATATTAGCATGCGATGCATATTGCTTTGCCAATTGATAAAGAGATTCTGATATTGCCCAAACGAAATCGAACTTTGGAAATATCTTTTCAAGCATGATTTTGCGATTCTTTTTCGTCACGGCTGTCTCAACACCCGTTCCGTAAGGCAACTCATTAAGTTCCATACCGCATTTTGCGCCAGCAAAACGAATCGCTCTCACACAGTTTTTAAACCATCTCGGACTACCTTCGTATATCACGACGTAATCATCCCGTTTGCATTTTGTCAACAGTCGGAACAGAGTGGCTGTGTATCCATACATATCCTGCAACTGCCTGATGAAAATATTCCTGTTGCGTTTACTGGCTCCTGAAACATATTCATATCTCACTCCATTTTCGTCTACCCCTTTTATTATAGGGTTTATGACTTCGGTATCCTGATATCGCTGGCGAGGAACTGGCATCCACACCAAAGTCTCTATGCCATTTGCCACAAATCCCTTCCCATATTCCCTGACACGAGCGGCAGAGGCTCTACCGTTGGGATATAAGTTGTCTAATATAAATATGATACGCATAAGATTGTCATTTTCCTTTAGCAAGGCAAAAGATAAGCTTTAATGATTCCTTCAATATTATACAATAAATACGAAAATACTCTTTGGGTGAATATTTGAATATTAGTCCTCCTATATTTTTCAGTTCCCAAAATTCATTTCGCAAATACATAAGGACAACTTTTCTATCATATACATATTGCTGATTATTGCTTAATGAATTTTGTTCATAATAATAGGCTCTCAAGCAGTCATTATAACACATCACTTTATATCCCTGAATAGCTAAAGTGAACCATAATCTACTTTCTGTCCAGAAAGGTCCTTTTCCTGTTGGAAATTTGTTTTTCTTTAGCAAATCAGTTCTAACAACTCCCCAATGTTCTCCCTTAATATGGTAACGATATTGTAATTCTATATTATCACTTTCAAAGCCGTTCTGAGGATATGAAGTACCTATAATATTATTGCTTAAAGGATCATACACACATACGTTAATACCTGAAAAACGACTATTCCGTAATAAATTATTTTCCGATACATCAGGAAGAGCATTTATCTTTTCATTAAAATATTCAAGCGTATTTGGTAAAAAGCTATCATCTGCATCTGCAGACAAAAACAAATCTCCTGTCGCAAGTTCCACACCTCTATTCCAGGCGATATGCTTTCCCTTATTCTCTTGCTCCAAATAGATTATTTTTTTGTCTATAAGAGGATATTGCTTACGCAACTCCATAATTTTCTCTCTACTTCTGTCTCTTGAGCCATCATTTACTATAATCCATTCAAAATTCGTATATGTTTGGCTTGCCACAGACTTGAACACACGTTCTATAGTTTTCTCCCCATTATAACAAGGGGTAAATATTGTAAATTTATAATTATTCATGACTTATCCTCTCCCATGTTTTTGTCGGGGAATTACTACACTTCCTGCTCCGATTATAATATAACATTATCTTCTATTGTTACCACCTTAAAATCGTGCACTTCTATTGAGAACTTTCCCATAAATAACTTTATTTTTTAGAATCATTGATGATATAAGAATAAGTGTTTATAAGCTCTTTCCCTATTCGCTCTGCATTATGTCGTAATAAAGCTCTTGTACGAGCATTTTTTCCCATAGCTTGAGCCTTTGAGAAATTCTCATAAAACCAAACTATTGTTGCTGCTAATGAATAGGGCTCACCGTCTTGAACCAAGAAGCCCTCCTTCTGATGTTCGAGCATAGAAGGGGTTCCACCTGTAAACGTTGCAATTATAGGCATACCTAACAGCATTGCTTCACAAACGCTATTTGGACTATTCTCAATATGACTGACATGACAATAAATGTCACATGTTTTCATTATTGGTGCCATTTGTTCGGATGTCATTCGCCCCAATAATTCAACGTCACAAGATTCTGGAGTTATATCAGTCATCTTCATTGCCATTCTTACCCACTTGTCAGCCTGGCTTAATCCTATGACTTTCCAAACAAAAGGAAACTTTGCATTTTGTTTTAAAATAAATGCAGTCTTCAACAAAGTCTCTATACCCTTATATGGTCCAGGGCTTATTGTGCTAACAAGAAGAAAAGGAGTGTTCCACTTGTTTTTATTCCAAACAAAATTATAAAATTCATTTCTTAAAATCTCATCGCCTACAAAATATTGCCGATTGGGATTAAATAATCCAGTCACGGTTTTATCCCAAAAAGTTCGGCCAATTATATAGCGAGCATTTTTGAGATATTTCTTCTCCCGACAAGCCCTGACATTAAAATTAGCATAGAGTTTTAGTTCTGATATTCCTTTAATCTTATCAATAGAACTTTCATGTTTTTTTATAAAATTTTTCGGGAAACCACTAAAATATTTTTCTTTATACGATGAAACTATTCCTTGAATAGAAAATACAATTGGAACATCCTTTATATGATCTTGAATTAATCCGAATCGCTCCTCTGTTCCATGAATATGAATCAAATCTGGACGAACAGCCTTTACAACATCCAACATCACCGGGAGTAGCATTTCATCTTTTGAAACTAACGATTTATAGCGAGCCAACACTCTTCCAACCTTTGTCTTCGCCTTAGGCATATAAATGGGATGATAGGTCACAACCTCGAACTCAAACGAATTCTTATCGGCTTCAGAAAAATAAGCAACATGCAACTCTACATCTTCATGTTTCTTTATTTCATCCTCAAGAGAAATAAGCCATCCTCCCACTATAGTTTTTGCATTGCATCTTCTGACACTGCCACAAGGTGAATTAGCAAACCAAAGAATTTTCATAATTGAATGTATTTTATCACGCCACAGGGATTCCCTACAGCAATACAGTTTGCAGGGATGTCTTTTGTAACTACACTGTTCATGCCTATAACAGAGTTTTCACCAATAGTTACGCCCTTTTTTACCACAACATTCGCTCCCAAAAAAACATTATCTTTAATCACGATAGGTTTAGGGAGAGAGGTTCTTGGATCGTCAAAATGTGCATCTCCATCCATGATTAAAGTGTTGGCACCACATCTAACATTGTCGCCAATGATGATTTTATGAAAGCACCAAACAGAAGTGCCGCTAAATCCGCAATTATTTCCTATATGAATACTGCATACTGCGTCTTCAGCAAACGGTGTTGCAGTAAACATGCATCTGTGGTACAATCCTATCCTATTCAAGGTCTCGGAAGATATAAAAGTACAATTGTCACCAATTACGATTTCACCTCCATTTCCCACAGAAAAATCTGCCATACCTTTAAATACGCATTTTTTTCCTATTTTAACATCCTGAAACTTAAAGATACAATAAGAAGCTCTTGTCTGTAGTACTGACAAGAATTGTTGCCATTTTCTTTGCAGAAAATTATATAGTCTATTATGAAAGCTGCTTTTCATAAAATGAAGAATAAATTTGATTATCTGTCCTATTTCTCATTAATTTGTCATTGCATATCCACACACCAATCCAAAGAATAAAATGGAAGAAATTAAAAGCTGGCCAACCAAACGGATACAGACTTATAATCTGCATCAGACACATGATGCCAAAGGACTTGCAGAATAAGTTTCTTGATCTGAAATAGCCATTGAAAAATGTAAGGGATAATATTGATACATAGGGAATTAAATACAGAAGTCCTCCTCGGAGAATCAATGTGAGGAAACCTGTTTCTACTCCTGTTCTGTCTAATTTAAACATCGGATCATAATAAGTCCCAAACCACCCTCGTCCAAATATCCAGTCGGAGAGCGACTTCATGTCGGCATAGAAACTTTCCTCCACACCACTTCTGGAATCTTCATATCCACGCTCCATCAGGGTCGAAAATAAAGAGTCTGACATATTGGTGAACAAGACAATGCCCAACCCGACAACCATTGCTGCCAAAAGTATCATCTTGAGCTTTGACGTCTTTCTGTCGTTCATAGCATACATACCCCAGGCAAGAACCAAATAAAGTATGGACATGACCAAACCCCCTCGACGGGCAAGGAACGACTGAATAAGGATACTGCCCACATATGCTATCAAGAACCAGTTCCAGTGTTTTGTGGTTAAATACTTCTTGAAAAACACCATAATGACTACCGGTGCAAGGGCGGAGATGCCAATTGTACTGTTGGAGATGAAGTCTCCATACGTTCCCTTGTCACCCCATTCGGTGCCCGCCGCTTGGTCGAATGACCAGGAATAATGCGTCATATTCCAGAAGGCGAAAGGGTAATAGCATAGATACAGAATGCACAGCAGCCACATCACTCGCCATAGGTAACGGAAATCAAACTGATAGTTTCTCGGAAATGCCAATATAACAAACGGTATCAAGTTGGGCAGAAACATCGACGAACCAAAGTATGCCAAGAGCCAAGTAGTCAGACCATGGTATTCCTCAAAGGTTCTCCTGACGTCGGCAATGAAAAACATGTGAAATGTCAGGCACAGGCTCCACATGATAAGGATAGCATAAAAAAATCCTGTAAGCCCTTTCAGATGAAATCCGCTGGCATGTCTGCACACAACGATGATGAATGTAAACGCACTCACCATCATAATGGCATTGCACAACGCACTCGGCAGATAATACTTCAGCACACCAACGAGTGAATATACCAGTATCGACAGCATTATCCAGTGCTCCCTGCGATGCGGCTTAAGAGATTTTATTAAAGTTATGATATACATGACTGTTTATTTCCTTTTCAATCTCATTTTCAAATAGTCTTTCCAAAAGATCCATTTTAAACGCCATATATAATGTCTTGCTATCATCCCATCATATTTTATTGTGCGCGAGAAAAACGGATTAAGTAAATCTGAAATTTCTGAGGTTATTTCATGCATAGCCCATCTACTATTATATTCCAAATCCATAATTGCAAAAACTGTTTGTTCCGCAAATTTTCCAAAATGTTCACTCTCATATTTTATACAATCCAAAGCCTCAGAAGACAGCAATTTCAATCCGCCATGGATATATACTACACCACAATTTATAGGTTCAGATGTTTCATACAGCTTCTCGAAATTCATTTTTTTGACGAATTCATCATCATAGTTATGTGAATTATCTATAGAAATCTTAAACTTCAAAAAATTTAATTCCTCTTGTGTCAGAGGGGTATTATACCAAAGAATATCGGAGTCAGAAAATAACACTTTATGATTTTCTGAATAATACAGTATCGCAGCCATTTTCTTGCCCCATATATGGTTTTGAGCCCATTTTGTCAATGCAGGACAAGAATTCGCATAATATGAAGCACAAATATCCCAATTTACACACTCTACGGTTACACCTCGCTCTGTAAAATATTTAATACCCTCTTGCGTATTCCACGAACCGTCAGAAACAATTACTATATTATTGGGAATAATTGAAGAATTTCTGAAAAGAGAATACAATGATGCAGCAACCATATCAAAATCAGATTTTCTACAAATCGTAAGATATGTATAGTCTTGTTCTTTTGACTTATCGTAAGAGAGCCTTACAGGAAAGCATTTATTTAAGAAACGTAAAATTTTAACAAAACGGAACTGTATCTTCTCCTTTTTTCCATTTACTTCTTTTATGAATTTTTCTTGTGAAATCATATTTTCTCATATTAATGTTTTTGCAAAAACGAAATAGCAACAAAGGAATTATGTCCTATTTTGAGTATATATTATTTTCGTTATCTGCTATAACTTATTTATTTTAAAATATTTTCGCACCATTGGAATCCTATACAAAACAAAATTTCTCTCATCGTTAGTAACCCCAAACAATGCAACAGCAAATAAAACACATACAACAGATATAAATACGATCAGCAAAAAAGACAAAAAGGTTTCTGCTAATACTGATTTCAAAATAAAAGGAGCTATAGAAGAAACGACAACTACTATTACACAAGGTTTTACTACTTTGAAAAAGTATTTTCTCAAAGATAAATTTATCAAAGGTCTAACTAATAACAGACGAGCTATTTGTGTACATACACATATAAAAATCTGTACATAAAAAGCCCATTCTGGAATTGGCTTATTTTGAAGCTTAAACACCAACCAAGTCAATGGAATAAGCATCAAATTTATTCCACCTTCAAATATTTGATAGTACTTGATATTTCCATTAGCTCCTGCAGCATTTGACAATGGGGTGCCTAATGCTGTTAGCATAGATATAATCAACATTAATCTTAAAAACATTACTGAATGTGCAGGTACTTCAACAAGCCAAAGAGACAATAAGTAATTAGCTTCTAAGCATATAGGCAAAAACATCACAAACAACAAATAAAAAGTATATTTTGAAGCTGCAAAAATTAAGGTATGCATATAACTTAAATCACCACTTGCAAAAGACTTATTTATTTGAGGAGAGACGGCTTGACTGAAATTATTGCTTAAACTTACGACTGCAGTCTTTACTTGATTAGCTACACCTCGTGCTGCATTTACAGTCGGGCCAAAATAAATGTTTAGTAAAACATTCACCCCTTGATCCGCAAAGATCACACCTGCACTTCCTATTAGGCTCCACATTGCATAAGCAAGCATTTCTTTAAGCATAACATGATTCTTTGGCCATAAGAAATGAACATTTTTAAAAGCAAATCTTGCATATGCTTGATTCAAAATTCTGACTATAATTCCTACTACAAACATCAAAACCGCATATATAATAAGTTTGTCGCCTCCAAAAACAACCAACATCCATACTATAACTAACTTTAAGATTGCTTCAACTATAGATATTACAGCAAAAGCATTCATCTTCTCATGGGAAATAATCAAAGCATTGTATGGTATACTTATGATATTAACCATACAAGTAAGTATAGATAATTGATAAACCCAACCAGCAGCATACATTCTATCCTCAGGAATATTCATCTGAGTTTCGAAAAAGAACAAACCTAAGGTTTCTCCAAGTAAAAGAATAACAAAAGCTATGATTGTATGTATAACAACCGCATTACTAAAAGCTATATTTACTCCATTTGCATCTTCCTTTCCTAACTGAAATGTGATGAACCTATTGGTAGCACAACTCATGGCAAAATCTAAAAACGTAAATAGGGTAACAATACCACCAACCACGTTATATATACCATAATCTGTTTCACCAAGTGTCGCTAAGACTACACGTGATGTGTATAGAGCAACTACCATCACAAAAAATTGACGCAGATATAAGAACAGCGTATTCTTCGCTATTCTCTTGTTGTTGTCTGATGTATGAGTTGACATAACTTTTAGTACAAATATAATATCCGGTGGTCATCATGAATCATTACTCCATGTGTACTAATAATCATAAGATGCCATAATCACGGATTTACTGATTCAGTTTACAATGCCATCTTTAGCAAGAGCTTTGCTCTTAGTCTGTTGGCAACTATCTGCCAATAGCTTCGGGCCAAAGATAGATACTCTTTCCGATTCTTCGTCACTCCCTGCCCGTTTTTTTTCAATACCGCCACTGAATCCCAACTTGCATGTTCTCAACCACCGGTGTCTTCATGCCGATGCTCATGTGTGGCCTCATCGCTGCCTTGCTCCAAAGTTCTGGCAAAAGATAGGAATGGAATGGCTCTATCGCTGTTTGAAAGAGCCTCGAAGACTGTTCAAACGCTATTTCGTGGATGACATCCAGTTTTTCTATTACTTCGCCAAGCAACTCATAGGGATATACAAAGATCCTTTCCGCAAGAAATGAATTGCAGGTTACCTACCAATTATACCCTATTTCCGAAAAAAACTAAAGAAAGACGGAGACCATTTCTGATCTCCGTCTTGTGCTCCCTTAGGGGCTCGAACCCTAGACCCCGGCATTAAGAGTGCTGTGCTCTACCAACTGAGCTAAGGAAGCATTTGTGATCCGTTCGGGGCTCGAACCCGAGACCCCAACATTAAAAGTGTTGTGCTCTACCAACTGAGCTAACGAATCTCGCCACTTTATGTCCCCCGTCGTCCGTCTTACCGGTCAACGGTATGTTGTTCTCAAACGGGATTGCAAATATAGGATAGATTTCTGAAATACCAAAGCTTTCTCAAGAAATTTTATCATTTTTACAGAAAAAGATGCTTAAAACATTTCTATAAATATATCACCTACGCAGCTCATTGCCCCTGGCATCAACACATAATCCCGAAGATACTTACGAGCCGTGCTCTGCCGGGTTATTTCTTGTTGTATTCCTTGTACCAGGATATGAACCTGGCGATGCCTTCATGAAGTGAGACACATGGCTTATAGCCATAGTCCTGCTCCAGGCGGGATGTATCCGCATATGTCTCATACACGTCACCCTGCTGCATTGGAAGCATCTCCATGACAGCCTTACGGCCAAGCGCATCCTCTATCTCCGCGATGAAATCCATAAGCCTTACCGGAGTAGAGCAGCCGATATTGTATATGGAATACCCGGCCTGATGACGGGCGGTATTGTCCGACCTCCGATCCAACACGACTCTGAGCGTCCCTTCGACTATATCATCAATGTATGTGAAGTCCCTTATCATATCCCCATGATTGAAGACCTTGATAGGCTTGCCAGCACTTATGGCTTCTGCAAAGAGGAACGGAGCCATATCCGGCCTTCCCCACGGACCATATACCGTGAAATACCTGAGTCCCGTGCACCGTATACCATAGAGACGCGAATAGGCAAAAGCCATAAGTTCGTCAGATTTCTTTGTAGCGGCATAGAGACTTACGGGCATATCAACCCTATCTTCCTCACTATACGGCACTTTGGTGTTGAGTCCGTAGACAGAGCTTGACGAGGCGAAGACAAGATGATCGGTCTCATATTTGCGGCAAGTCTCCAATAGGACGAGAAAGCCTTCAAGATTGCTGTGCAAGTATGAGTATGGATTGGTTATGGAGTAACGGACACCGGCCTGCGCGGCAAGATTGACTACGGCATCGAACGAATACTCTTTGAAAAGGCGGTCCATACCATCCTTGTCGCATATATCCATACGGGCAAACGAAATACAAGGGGCAGTACTGCTTGCCGACACATTTGACCCTATGAAAGGTCTCTTTAGCCCACAGCGCTCAAGTCTTGCATATTTCAGCTCTACATCATAATAGTCATTAATACTGTCAATGCCCACCACATTCACCCCCTCTCCCGCAAGCCTCATCATGAGACTGCTGCCTATGAATCCTGCGGCTCCTGTTACAAGTACATTCATTTCCGAATAGAATTTATTTTTCTCCGGTACTATCACCGGATTCATACATGACGACACAATACGGGCCGACAAAAGCAGTGGTCCCAGCTCGGGAAAGCTCCCTTAATTTAGGATATTGGTCGAGTCTCTTCTTCTCAGTTATAAGAGTCTGGGGAATCCTTGAGCCCGTAACTGACGCGATAGAATCTTTCTTCGCATTCGACTTCATGAACAAGTCGACATTCTTGCCATAATCTGTAATGTCGCGTCCGAGGTACACATCCATATTCTCGGGTCTTCTGACAAAGAGCACCGACACCTCACTATCTTTCGGCACTTCACTGCATACACTGCCGTATCCGATATAGGCATTTGCCTTGCTGAGGACACCTGAAGCAGAATATACCGCAAGTAGCAGAGACGAACCTATAAGGAATACGGGAAGGCCTATATTTCTGTCTTTGAAGACAAACCACAGGGCAAGAGCATTGCCAGTGGCAAGCAGCATGGCTGCAATCTTCACCGGAGCCGTCTCGACAAACGGATATTCGGCACTGAGTTCATGCACGGCAGGGATAGACAAGACACCCTGCAACACCAAGACAGCTGCAATACCGACAAGCAGCAATATAGCCGCCGGGATGGCAACCGCCCATTTCATCCAAATGCGATTCTGACATCTGGCACTCACCATCGGGAACAGATATACTATGAACGGAAAAGCAGGAACGAGGTACACGGCAAGCTTTGAGCTAAAGCACGACAGCATTACGAAGGTCGACCCAGCCACACTGAGGAAGAAGAACTCTTTGTCAGACAAGACAATCCCGACAGGAATCTCGCCGGGAGCCTTACGCTTTGCCACGGCATACTTCACCGCAGACAGGATGCTGAGACACAGAGCTCCGACTAGAAGTATAGTATAAGGAGCCACGGACCATAGCAGGGACACAGCATAATACCAAAAAGGTTCTTCGTGGGTAAATGCATTTACCGCACGTCCGACTGTCTGCTTGAAGAGCAGATTGTCCAGATAAGATGCGCCTCCGTCTATATATACACAGCCGAACCACACGGCACAAAGGCCGGCAAGCACAGCCAACTGTCTCCAACCGAGATAATAATGAATCTCCTTCCACTTGCCCTTGAATCCAAGGAATACCACTATAGATATAGGTGGCACAAGCAGTCCGACCGGACCTTTGGTAAACAAAGCCATGAAAATCCATACCGCAAGCCAGATGCCCCAACTTCGCGGCACACTCTCCCCTACCTGCCTTGTCTCATACATCCGCCAAAATGTATACAAAGCCAATACAATGAACATACACATGAGCATATCCATCCTTACCACAACTGCAGTCCCAAGGAAAAGCGCGCAAGTCAGCATCATCATGGCCATGGAGATCCGCTCTGTCACTGAGGCCTGCCCCATGACCCATCTGTCCATGACAGCTACGATCACAAAAGCCGGAATCAACGAGAACATTGTGAGAGCAATACAGCTGTGAGTTCCAAAAAGCAGACGGCACAGCATGACTATCCATATATATAGAGGCGGTTTGTCCGCATAAGGCTCTCCCTGATTGTAGAAAGAGAAGAAATGTCCTCCGGAGATAGCCTCATCGGCTATACTGAGATAGCGCAACTCGTTCGAGGGGGTAAAATCCCTCAGGATACAGGCCGGAAGCAGGCAGATAAACACGAAGAGGAAGACTGCCACCAACGGATATTTCTTAAGGAAAATGTTGAATTTCATCTTAGTAAAGTAAAACAATAACCTACTTCAGACTCTGAATTGTCATACCATATCATTCTGACTTGTCAGGGATAGCTCTTGCCCTGAAACCTATGACAAGATTGCGTATATATGCCACGAAACCGAACGACTGACCAAGTATCAGGACCAGATCATGGCGGAAGATACCGTATGAGACGATGACTCCGGAGCCGACAAGGCTGATAATCCAGAAACCTGTCGGAAGAGAGGACTGCCTTGCATGGTGCGAATAAGCCCACTGGTACAGGAATCTAAGTGTAAATATAACCTGTCCGGCAGAGCCATAAACCACAAGCCAGAACGGGATCTCTTCATTGAGGAAAAATGAGCGGAACCACACGGAAGCATTCTGAAGCAGAAGCAGTGCCGCTGCCACAGGAGTCGCCAGGAGAACTGTCTGAAGGATAAGTCCCAGCTTCTTCCATACGCCTTTGGCATTGAGATTCCACAGATATACATAATAAGATATAATCTGTCCTAAGATTATGGAGAAATCATCCCTCAGCACTCCGTATATAAACATGATGTATGCTCCAAGGACACTAAGTATCCAATAGGAAGAGGGAGAAATCACTCTGTTGGCCTTCTCGGATTTCCACCATTGGAGCAAGGTACGCAGCGAGAAGAAAAGCTGCGCCAGAAGACCCACAGCCGTAATCGTCCAAGCAGACAAATCTGCTTTGACCAAGAAAGCCGCAATGTCAAGACATATCCCCATCGTCAGGATAGTTTGTTGTCACCCACCTTATAATTGATATACCTCGGCTTCATCCACCTGTATGCGAAACAGTCCGCAAAAGGCCCTGCAAGTCTGTTCCAAAGATGATATTTGGACTTGCCTGCCACTCTCGGGAAATGCCTTACAGGTATCTGCCCGTAGCTGCCACCTTCCTGAAGCAGGATAAGGGCCGGAAAGAAACGATGCATCCCCTTGAACATAGGAATCCGCTTTGCTGCTTCTGTACGGATCACCTTTAGGGGACATCCAGTATCAATAGCCCCGTCATGGGTCATCATTTTCCTAAATCCGTTGGCAATCTTGGATTGGATTCGCTTGAATGCCGAGTCTTTGCGGTTGGCCCTGAAGCCGGTCATCATCGTATGGTCCTTCATGCCTGGAAGTAGCAGATTGAAGTCATCTGGAGTCGTCTGCAGGTCTGCATCCATGTATCCTACATATTCCGACAAAGCATAGTCAAACCCGGCCTTGATAGCCGCGCTAAGGCCGGCATTGCGCACAAAGCTGATAAAGAAGAAGTCTGGATTGTGGGAGCATACGTCCTCTATCTTCTCCCGGCTTCCATCTGTAGAGCCATCGTCAACAAACAACACACAAGCCTTCACCTTGCTCTTCGGCAGAAAATCCGCCAATGCCTTATCAAGGGCCTCTATATTGTCGACCTCATTGTATACAGGCACGATGATAGTAAATCCGTATTCTTTAGTCTTGTTCTCTGCCATATATTCTTCAATACAAAGTCTATAAAAGGCTGCTTCTAAAAAAAGAAGCCACTCCAAGCTTCACAAAGAGCCGCTCAAAGCCATGCGTTCCGTACATACAGCCCATCCGTCCGCTACAGACCGCAAGCTGTAGTCTATCAGCCATAGTTTGCAAAGATACACAAAAAATCCCAAGTAGGGGGCTATCGCACGAAGGGCTGATTTAGGTAGATGATAAGATGGCTGATTAAGGCCAAGCTTCGGAATATTATTTGCCAAGGCGCAATTGCATACGAAATGTATTAACTTTGCCTCCTAAAGATTGTTTTGCGTTGAAGCTCGAAGTATTTAACGGGAACGCAAGTAAAATATTTCTATACAATGGACTATCCCGTAATATGGGACCCGCTCAGGAAGAAAGAAGTGCCTCTCACTCCAGAAGAAAGGGTGAGACAGTGGTTTATCGGTATACTCGGCCGAGAGTGCGGTGTACCTGGGCACATGATGATGAGCGAAGTCGAGTTCAGTTACGGCAGTTCTGGCCTCAAGAAGATCTATCGTGCCGATATTGTAGTATACGACAGGAAGCCGTCTCCTGTGATGATAGTGGAATGCAAACGTCCGGAAGTGGAGATTGACAAGACAGTCATGATGCAGGCCTTGAGATACGATGCAGTGATGGGAGTCAGGTTCATTGCCGTGACAAATGGCAGGAAGACTTGCATATGCCGTAAGGCTGATGACGGAACGCTTGTGTTCCTCGACACAGCCCCGAACTATATTGAGATGACAGGAGACATTATCGGAAAAGTACATAATAAGGCAACAGAATCTGAAGATTGAGATTATGCTGATGCTGGTAGAACAACAAGACATACAGGTAAAGCTGAAGGGCAGTGAAACTGAAAGACAGACAGTATGACCAGGACTGAAGGATATTTGGACAATCCCGTATTCGGACTCGTATCCGAGGCGGCACAAAGTATTGGGGTGAGGGCATTCGTCATTGGAGGTTATGTGAGAGACTGCTTCCTCGGAAGACCCAACGATGACATTGATATCGTGGTGGAAGGCAGCGGAATAGAGCTTGCCACTGCTGTTGCCGACATCATAAGAGCCAGGGAGAGACACGGATGCAAAGTATCCGTATTCAAGAATTTCGGCACAGCGATGCTGAGATATCACGGCATAGAGCTGGAATTTGTAGGGGCAAGGAAGGAATCTTATCACCGAGAATCACGCAATCCAATAGTCGAGGACGGGACACTTGAAGACGACCAGAAAAGGCGTGACTTTACAATCAATGCCATGGCATTCAGTCTTCAGAAGGAAGACTATGGAGCGATAGTTGACCCATTCGGTGGGATACGTGACCTGGCTGCCGGCATAATCCGCACTCCACTTGATCCAGACACTACATACAGTGATGACCCGCTCCGCATGCTGCGAGCTGTAAGGTTCGCTGCAAAGCTAAGCACTCCACAATGTACTTTCACGATTGTCCCGGAGTCATTAGAATCAATGCACCGCATGAGGGACAGAATGACAATCCTCTCCAAGGAACGCATTGCAGAGGAGCTCAACAAGATCCTGATGTGCGATAAGCCTTCCATTGCATTCAGACTCATGGACGAGACCGGACTCCTGGACTATGTTCTTCCACAGCTATCAAACCTCAAGGGCGTTGAGACTGTGGAAGGCCGCGGACACAAGGACAATTTCTCACATACCTTACAGGTTGTAGACAATATAATAGCTGATGAGAAGAAAGGTATCGGGAAAGGTATATTGTATGACTACATACCATCTGAAGACGGAAGTGCATTCGAGGAAATACCACGGACTTCTCCGAATCTGTGGCTGAGATGGGCGGCCTTACTGCACGATATCGGCAAGCCTGCGAGCAAGCGCTACGACCCCGAGGTTGGCTGGACTTTCCATGGGCACGAAGTGATAGGTGCACGGATGGTGCCCAAGATCTTCGCCCAGCTAAAGATGCCTCTCAATGAGAAAATGAAATATGTACAGAAACTCGTCGCCCTTCACCACAGGCCTGTAGCCCTTGTAGACGAGGGAGTTACGGATTCTGCTGTAAGGAGGCTTCTATTCGATGCCGGTAACGAGATACAAGATCTTCTGCTGCTATGCAATGCCGACATCACCTCCAAGAATCCGGCAAAGGTACGCCGGATCAAGAGCAATTTCGAGATCGTGAAGATAAAACTTGCCGAGGTGGAGGCCAAGGATGAGATACGTAATTTCAAGAATCCCATAACTGGAGAATACGTCATGCAGGTATACGGAATCCCACCATGCAAGGAGATCGGCATCATCAAGGAATATGTCAAGAATGCAATCCTTGACGGCAAGATCTCCAACACTTTCGAAGACGCCGATGCCCTGATGAGGGAAAAGGCTGAGGAGATGGGTCTGAAGCCAACAGATTTGACTGAGACGCGAACTGAAGCAACGGTATAAAGAAGCAACGGTATAAAGAAGCAGCCACGTCACAAGGACTTCACGTCAGAAAGACTTGTCGATAGAATGACTTGATGTTGATAGAAAGACTTGATGACAGAAAGAACCGGGAAAGATTGAAGGGCAGACTCTGAAAGAAGTGCTATATGCTTACAGATGATTTTATCAGATACGCTGAAGGAATAAGAAGGTATTCGCCCAGGACCATAGCAATATATTCATCGGCTATCGAGGACTTCCTCTCTTATATTTCTATCTACAGTAATGACAGCCCCGATAGCATCACACATAACGAAGGCGGGCAAAATGAACACATCCTTAGCAGCCGTGAGAGAGATGAGGCTCTTGCCGCTGCTCTTTCTCCGGCAATGCTGCGCAACTACGAAGTTCATCTGATGGAGGAACGGGGGCTTGATGCAAGGACTGTGAACCTGCATATGTCAGTACTGAGCAGCCTGTGCAAATACCTACTCGGCAGGGGCATCCTCAAGTCCAACCCCGCCAAGGCCGTCTACCGCCCCAAATGTGCGAAACGGCTTCCATTCTTCTACAAGAAAGAGATGATGGAAGAGTATTTCAACAAGACCAGACCTTATGCAGACATGGAGACATTCGAAGAGCTCATCGCCTCATGCCCTATTCTAAAGGAAGAGGGGAAGAAGAAAAGTTCCATCTGGAAAAATACTTACCTCCTATATGAACGAAGGCTCAACAGACTGATTATAAATATACTATACGAGACAGGCATAAGGCGTTCTGAGCTTATCGGTATGAACGTTTCCTTCCTGGACATCTCAAGACGCACAATCCGCATCAAAGGAAAGGGAGACAAAATGAGAGAAATACCGGTCACTCCATCGCTTTGTAAGGAAATTTCCTTATATTTGAAAGTAGCTGACTCGTTGGAAGGAAGGGAAAGGACGGGAGATGAGCCTTTACTTATAACCAGTTCGGGTAGAAGGCTCTATCCTGTATATGTGGACAGAGCAGTCAAGTCCGAGTTGGGGCAGATAGAGGGAATCTCCGGAAGGAAGTCACCGCACACCTTGAGGCACACTCTGGCCACAGAGTTGCTTGACGATGGTGCAGGACTTTATTCCATTAAGGAGTTGCTTGGGCACTCGTCCTTGGCCGCAACCCAGATCTATACCCACAATTCTGTCGAGAAGCTCAAGAAAGTTTATTCAATCGCCCATCCAAGGGCAAAAAGAGGAGGTAACAATGGAGATTAGGGTTCAGACACTCAAGTTCAAGGCAGACCAGAAACTTCTCGACCACATTGAGAAGAAAGTTTCCAAACTTGGCAGGTTCGATGATGCAATCACCGACGCGGAAGTTGTTCTTTCACTGCTTGAGAAGCCGGACAACAAGAATGTCAAGTTACAGATCCATGTTCCTGGAGGCTCTCAGGTATTGGAAAGGAACGCAAAGTCTTTCGAAGAGGCTGTCAACGATTGCGTTGATGCCATGAAAGAGAAACTTATAAGGAACAAGGAGCGCAAGGCCGATGCATAGACAATAGCAGAGATGACAATATAGAGGCTTACAACCTCGTATAATTAAGATTATTGGGGAGGAGACACGGTATGACCGGTACTTCTCCCTTTAATATATTCAGCACCTTGACTCAAAGCCACAGATAAATCAAAGACTTGGCATACTACATATTGTCCAGGCGGCCAGACAATACTCTGTGCTGTATTTGTATTGCTATATTCTCTCTATAAGAGCGGCCATTGCTACTCTGGCAGGCACACTTCTGTATAACACATCGTATACCATATCAGCTATCGGCATGTCAGCCTTGTAGCGAAGGTTCATGTGCCTGATACAGTCCGCAGCATAATACCCTTCAGCCACCATAGTCATCTCGTTGAGAGCAGATTTGACCGTAAGTCCCTGACCTATGAGCTGTCCGAGCCTTCTGTTGCGGCTAAACGTGGAGTAGCACGTCACCAGCAGGTCTCCGAGATAGGCCGGGGTGCAGATATCCCGTTCATACGGATATCCGATATCGATGAATCGCTCCATCTCGTCAGCAGCCGCTGAGACAAGTACGGCCTTGAAATTGTCTCCGTAGCCAAGTCCAGAAGCAATGCCTGCTGCTATAGCGAATATATTCTTGAGTACTACGGCATACTCGATACCGTAAAGATCCGAAGAATATCCGACGTGCACAAAGCCATTGGCAAGACAACTTCCTATAGCCTGAGCGTCTCCCTTGTCGGGGCAGACAATTGTCAGGCAGGTAAGTTTCTCTTGCGCAATCTCCTCTGCATGTGAGGGGCCGGAGATCATGCCCATCTTGCTATAAGAAAGGGAATAAGTATCATGCAACCATTCGATTGCCGTCTTGTAATCCCCAGGGACGATACCTTTAATAGCTGATACCACAAACCTGTCGCACAGACACGATTGCACATTCTCCATATAGAGCTTAAGGAAAGCTGAAGGGACTGAGACAAGCACCATGGGTGCATCTGATATGGCATCATCCGGGTTGTCATAAACGCTGATTCTATCCATCGGAAGCCGAAGGGACGGAAGATAGCGAGGATTGCGTCCTGTCTGCCTGACTCCGTCTATTACTTCTGGATTGCGGACAGACCACCTGACATCTATCCCGTTGCCAGCAAGGATAGAGACAAGTGCCGTTGCCCAACTTCCGTGTCCTATCACGGCGCAAGACTGTATCTTGCCTATCATTTCTTGAAATTGGTTTTAAATTTCATTAATTGCTGCCTAAGAAACTGTTTGAAAATCTCTCTTGAAATTAATAAAGGGAGCAACATTCTTAAGAATGCAAATTTCCAAATATAATGATATTTTGGCAAAATATATACGTATATTTGAAAATGGATATACATTCATACTATGAAACATAAAATATGCTTCCAGCTACTTCTCGCAGCACCACTTCTCGCAGCACCACTTCATGCTGAAGCACAATTGCCGTCCCCTGACAACACAGTTCTTGTAGCCTGCCATAGAGGTGACTGGCGTCATTTTCCGGAGAACTCCATACCTTCTTTCGAGTCCTGCATCGCAATGGGAGCCGACATAATAGAACTTGACGTAAGGCGCACACGAGACAGTGTGCTCGTTGTCTGCCATGACAAGAGCGTAGACCGCACTACAGACGGGAAAGGCTTTATCTCCTCCATGACACTCGCTCAGATCAAGAGCCTCAGACTGAAGAACCTGATGAATCCCAAAGATACAGCAACCGTAAGGATGCCAACCCTTAGGGAGGCATTCGAATGCTGCAAAGGACGAATAATGATCAATGTGGACAAAGGTTTCGACTACTACAGGGAAGTAAGTCTCTTAGCAGACTCTCTCGGTATGACAGACCAAGTCATCATCAAGAGCTCCAAGCCCGCTGCAAAAGTAATGAAGACACTTTCATCCGACAGCAATCCCCTACCCTACATTCAGGTAGTAAGTCTCAATACAAAGGCATCAAGAAAAGCCATAGCAGAGATGCTTGGCTCTGATTTCCGGCCATACGGATATGAGGTGTGCTGGAAGAAACGTGGTATAAACGTATCTCGCCACACCAAAGCAATTGCTGCTACTGGTGCGGTGATATGGCTTAACTCAATGTGGCCGGGACTTAGCGGACGCCTCAGCGATAACAAGGCGTTAAAGAGTCCTAATAAAGTTTACGGCAGGATGCTCTCACTCGGAGTCTACGTCATTCAGACTGACAGACCCGAAGAGCTGCTCGCATATCTGAGGTCATTAGGGCGGCATAAATAGCATAAATAGCTCTCTCTTAAAAGCCGCCGCTATACAACGAACTGTGCTACCACTCACAAACAGGCTGCACTTTTTGATATTCGCTACAATGAGCATTCCACACGACAGATACTGACATAAAGCACAACCAAAAGACGAACTGATCGCGGCTAAGACAAGTAACGAGCTAAAACATTAATATTCAGCCCCATAGACAGACTTACATACTACAACAGAGGCCGGCTCATCCGAGTCAGCCTCCATATTATGCTATATGACAGATAAAGCTATTCTGGCTTATACGAGTCTTTGAGGGTGACAGTCCTGTTGAATACTGGCTTTTCAGGAGTGCTGTCCGAATCCTTGAAATAATATCCGTCCCTCTCGAACTGCACGGCGATCCCAGACTTGTCCTCAAGCAGGGCAGGTTCAGCATATCCGACACTCTCGACCAACGAGTCGGGATTGAGGAAATCCTTGTAGTCCTTATCCTCAGGAACAGTGCTCATGTCGGCAAGCGTGAAGAGCCTGTCATACAGACGAAGGGCTATCTCTTTCGCATGTGCACACGATACCCAGTGTATGGTGCCCTTGACACTCCTCCACTCCCCGGTACCAGGTCTTGTAGATGGGTCATAGGTACATTCAAGTCCCACAACCTTGCCTTCTGCGTCTTTGATGACTTTCTCGCACTTGATGATATAAGTATACTTGAGCCTAACCTCACCTTCCGGCTTGAGCCTAAAGAACTTGCGTGGAGCATCCTCCATGAAGTCAGCCCTTGATATATACAATTCCCCAGTAAAGGGAACTCTGCGGGTCTCTCCGTCCGGAGCTGCTGGGTTGAGAGGGCAGTCAAACCACTCGACTTTTCCGTCTTCCCAGTTGGTTATCTTGACCTTGATAGGGTCTTCTACTACCATGTACCTGTTGGAGCGGGCATTGAGATCCTGTCTTACGCACCACTCGAGAAGCTGTATGTCCATCAATTGGTCTCTTTTGGAGACACCGATCTTCTCGCAAAACATCTTCAGAGACTCAGCCGTATATCCTCTTCTCCTGACACCGCAGAGCGTTGGCATACGTGGGTCGTTCCAGCCACTTACAAGGCCTTTCTGCACGAGTTCGAGAAGCTTTCTCTTGCTCATCAGGGTATAAGTAAGATTGAGCCTTGCAAATTCGTACTGATGTGAAGGCCAGATATTCAGAGTCTTGATAAACCAATCATACAGGGGTCTGTGCACATCAAACTCAAGGGTACATATGGAATGAGTTATATGCTCTATCGAGTCGCACTGTCCATGAGTATAGTCGTACATAGGGTAGATGCACCATTTGTCACCGGTACGGTGGTGGGTCGCATGCTTGATCCTATACATAAGTGGATCCCTAAACATCATGTTGGGGCTTGCCATGTCAATCTTGGCACGCAGCACTTTCTCACCATCAGCATATTTGCCGGCCTTCATCTCCCGGAACAGCCTGAGATTTTCTTCGATGCTCCTGTTACGCCACGGACTCTCTGTACCCGGCTTGTCAACTGTACCGCGCGCTTTGCTTATCTCCTCCTGGCTCTGGTCATCGACATAAGCTAAGCCTCGCTTGATAAGTTCTTCTGCCCATTCATACAACTGGTCGAAATAATCGGAAGCGTATTTCTCCTTGTCCCACTGGAATCCAAGCCATTTTATATCCTCCTTGATCGAATCAACATATTCTACACCTTCCTTTGTAGGGTTGGTATCATCGAATCTCAGATTGGTCTTGCCGCCGTACTTTGCAGCCAGACCGAAATTGATGCATATACTCTTGGCATGCCCGAGGTGCAGATAGCCGTTAGGCTCGGGAGGAAAGCGTGTCAGGACGCTAGTGACCTTCCCACTTTTCAGATCGGACTCGATAATCTCTTCAAGGAAATTAAGCTTGGCAGGCTCAATGCCTTCTTTCTTTACGTCTTCCATATGTAATGTTAGTTTGTTCAATCTTACAAACTTACATAAAAACATGGATTTTCCGAGGATATGTCTACTTTTTTGACAAAAAAGTTTCATTTTATTGACAGATTATCATAATACCACGATTCTTAAGTGCATGCGCAAGCACCTGCATATACTCAAGCCGTTCAGCATAGCAATGCTTCTTAAATATCGACATAACAAAACCCCGAAAGCTTTTGTCTAACTTTCGGGGTTCGGTTCAATATGAGAATTTCACGCCCACAATATCAGATAACGCCTGAATTGGGAGTTGATAATGCTTATTTCACAATCTTGATATTGTCAAGATAGAACCTTCCGGCACCACCTACCTTATAGTTATATGCACCCGTGTACTTGTCGCTCTCATCTGTCACAAGGACTCGTTTCATCACGATTACCAACTTAGTAGACTCATTGGCACCGCTTATCTTTACAGATGAATTGGTCCAGAACATTTCTCCCTTAGACTGGGTATTTACAAGGTCATCACTATATTTCGTCCCATTCTCGAACTGGCCTTCACCCTCGATTATCACAACAAGCTTAGTATCATCGACCTTTCCACTGCCCTGAAGTTGAGCACACCAGTCAAATGACAGGGTATATTCACCTCCGTCAAGATTTGGAGCGCATATCCTAAGCGAAGTATTGTTGCCTCCTGTCCTGCCGAACTTCAGATACTGGTCCTGAATATAGATTACCTTCAACGACGGATTCATATCCTCGTATCCCTGAGCGGCAAATGCATTTGCAAAAGCATCTTTCTGAGAGAACGAATACACGTTCGGGGCACCAGCATTAGCATTTTTTTCACCAACAGAATCCCCTATATCATCAGTCGCCGCCGCAATAATAGGTGCAAGCCAAGAGAAATCATCCTGGAATGCTATTCCTGAAGGATATTGGGAGATAGACACAGTATTGGTATAATTGTATTCCTCATTGGTAAAAGTAACCGACAGCTGTCTTGTCTGGGAGAGAGGATTCGCTGCAATGGTGACAGGTACAGTGTATTCACCAGCCTTACCATCAGTAACCGACATAGAAAGTTCAGAGTCAGCGTTGACCTTGAAATCCACATTGGCTTTAAGATTGAACTGTAATGTGGCACCGTAACCGCTGACAGCAACGAGACGGCCGACAGGCTCTATCGTAACGTTAGGCTCGAACTTATCTTGACTTACGTTAAGCACAGATTCTATACCTCTATCCTCATTGTAGAATCGGATATATCCATTTCTTGCAGCACCGGTAACGTTGGGAAGAGCCTTGAACCTCTTGACAGTAGTCTCAACCACAGAAGATGTAGCAGTAACAGGTATCTCGGATATCCAGTCTGCGGAAATCTCCGTCTTGAAAGGCACATTAGCCTGGATTCTTGTCTCAAACTCTGCGCCCTGGCCAAGAAGCGATACCGAATTGCCGGATGCTATGCTGATAAGAGGCTCAAGCTCACCGCCGGCAGCACTCTGCACCACATTGATATTCTTGACCGCAACACCTGACTTAACGGAAATATACGCTTTTCGGAGTGTAGATAACGTGCTCGGATCACAGGTTACTGACACGGTCTTTAACTGCCCGGCAAGTCCATCTCCGTCAGCAATATGAAGCCAGTTGGCACTCGAACTCACCGAGAAGTCGGAAGTCGAAGTCACATTGAAAGTGAACGGAGAAGCTGGTGTACCCTCGAAGGTGATAAGATTGTCCTCAACTCCATCTATCTGTATATCAGCATCTACAGCCTCTGAAGCTTTCATCACCTCTATATCATCCACATAATACCTGTAATAGCCGGAAACAGGATTCTCCACAGAACCGAACTTGACAGGGTGGAAAGAAATGGAGGTTGCTGTCGTTGCACCTTTGACGGTGAATGAAGCATTATTCCAAAACATCTGGCCATTCTTCTGAGTATGAGATACAGGATCACTTATCTTGGTAGTCTCGTCACCTGCGGTGGTAACGACATAGCCCGGACCGTCAATCTCGATAACAAGCTGAGTCGCATCAATAGAACCGCTACCTCCCATATGGGCACACCACCTGAACGTCACGAGAAGATCCTCTTGACCATCTATCTTGAACAAAGGAAGGGTTAAACCGCTTTGGCAACCGCCTTTGCCATATTTGAGATAGGCATCTTGAAGGTAAATCGTCTTCTGCTCGGGATTAAGGTCTGTATAACCGTGCTCATGCAGAGCGTCAACCACATTGATATGATTCTTCTCCTGAAGTGTAGTATAAATATTCGCCGCACCATCGGCTGAAGATATCTGACTGCCTACACAGTCTGAAATCCGGTTGGCCTCAGAAAGCACTTTATTGGCAGATTCGATATAGGGGGCAAGCCATGAGAAATCATCCTTGAACGGAAGTTCCTGACCGATAGTGTCGTCTTGACCGTTATCCTTCAGAGATACAGCAACGAATGAATACTGGCCGTCGATCTGCCCGACATAGTAGCCGGATACTTCCACCTTGTGAGTACTGTATTTGTCGATTTCAAGAGCCTCGGCAGGATCAAGCACGGTTGCCTTGTGGATGCCCATGATGAAAGTCGTACCGATAAGTGTACCCGAAGCCTTTACATACTGCACCTTCGCGGTAAGAGACCCTACTGTAGACTCATCTACAGCAACCGGCTCAGGATAAGTAGCTTCCGAATTGGAACGCACCTCCACTTCGTCCACTGCAATCGCAGGAAGACCGCCTATATCCTCACGCTTTCCATTAAGGAAAATCACATCTCCGATCTTCACTTCCCGCTCTCCGGACACATACATATCAGTATCTCCATCCGAGATGACAAATCCACCCGTTGAGACAGCCATTACAGTTGCTGGGTTGACCTTCAGGTTCTCTCCTGCATCCAGTGTAGCGGCATCACTCACCGAGATCTCTTCGAGACCAAGGTAATTGTCGCCTTTTTGGTAGATTACGGTAGTAACCGAATATCCACGATCATTTGCAATCGTGATCACACCTTCTCGGGGTGCTGCAAGGACACCCCCATCGAGATTGTCCTCTACCTCAACCGTAAGCTTGACAGTATTCTCTCCGGAGGTGGGGTCTACAGAGATCCAGTCGGAGTCCACATCGACCATCCACTTGCCGTCTGACGCAACTGTAAGCTGCTGAGGAGCTGCGTCTTTCGCATCGAAAGTCAGACTAGATTCGGAGAGCAGCGCGCTCGGTTTGACGAGATCCTGCTCCTCCTTGCACCCGGTCATAGACAAAGCCAGACCAGCAGCGGCAGCCATTCCAAGTATATTGTAAAATATTTTCATATAAATGTCAGTTTGAGATTATTTGCCGTTTCCCTCTCCTGAGTCGGTACTGGAAGACTCACCGTATTTCCATCCCGGATTTTGGGCGAGATTCCGATTCAAATCGATATCTCCCTTAGGTATAGGATAAAGATAGTCACGATTCTCATCGAAGGACCTCGTCTTGAGCCTGTGCATATCTACATAACCCTTGGAACCTTCGCTGAGCACGATTCCGTCAGAATATGCTACATGATTCCCGTCAATTTCGATTTCCTGAATCTGCACATAAGTAATATTAGAATCGCTGCCAGGAGCCTTGGAAGTATTGTACAGGCAAATATCCGGAACATCGTCTCCGGTAAGGTCATATTCTCCAGGACCGGGGAAATAGATACCCCACAGAGGCTGCTCATAGCATTTACCCTCTTTCCACCTTACGATATCATCCCACCTCTTGCTGCTCTCGATGACAAGCTCTATTGTCCTCTCCCTTCTGATCTCAAGCAAAATAGCAAGATTGGAAGGATTGAGAGCTGCAAGGTTTGTATATCCGTATTTGTCTGATATCAAGAACGGATCTACAGTCACGTCAATCTTCATGTCAGGCATTCCGGCACGGGAGCGAAGCTTATTGACAGAATTGTCCAAGTCTTCCTGAGTGATAGTCCCGAGTTCTGCCTTAGCTTCTGCAAAAATAAGATAGGCCTCTGCAAAGCGGAATACAGGGATGTCGTTGAACGACATGTTGACACGCTCAGCTTCCTCATACTGAGGATCCATTACATATTTGTCAAGCTGGAATCCTGTAGAAGTCATAGGCACGTTAGGACCTTTCCACAGATTCTTTGAGTTCTTGCGGATATAGCTCGGGAGTCGCATTATCATGCCAAGGCGAGGATCTCTGTTCTTCATCTCTTCGACAAAACCCATTGTCTCCCAACCGTCTTTGTCAGTAAAGCGTGAGCCGTCCTTCATAAGGAAGCTGTCAACGAACTTCTTGGAGAAGCCGGGATTGCCTCCGGTATTCATCATCACATAACCTGTGGCGTTGTGCATGACGGAGACACTTCTGTCATTCCTTATCGCAAGTATGAACTCTTTAGGATCTGCATCAGGTTCTCTGAAGAGCAGACCGTAATCAGCTGCAAGAGAATATTTCCCAGATTTCATCACCTGCTCGGCTGCCTGCCAGGCAAGGTTCAGATAATCCTCAACGCTACGACCTTCCTTGGTGATATTGTGGTATTTGCGGAAAGTCCCCTCATAAAGGCAGAACTGAGCCTTGAGCATCAGAGCTGACCATTTGTTGACCCTGTATGTGCTTACCTCCTCGGGAAGTCCTGCTATAGCCTCGTCAATATCCTCTATCATTTTGCCGAGAATGAACTCCCTGTCATCCCTTGGCTTATACAGAGAAGGATCATTGGACGCAAGCTCAGTATCATACCAGGGGACATCACCGAAACGCTTCACTTTCTCGAAATAGAACTTAGCCCTGAAGAACTTAGCAAGAGCCGTATACTCTATGACAGCAGCCTCGTCCTTGCACTGGGATATACGCCCAAGCATAGTATTAATCTTACGAAGCTGCCCCCAAGACCATCCTCCTGAAGCTGCATTTGACGGAACTTCCCTGGCAGTACCTCCAAGAAGTTCATCTGAGATTGTACCTTTCTGGAAGATAATGTCGGATTGCTCGTCATATGGTGTCTTATCAAATAAGTTATCATAGAACGAATTGGAAAACAATTTCAAGTCCTGCTCGTCCCTAAAGTACTGATCCGGATCGAGTTTGTCTTTCGGCTTGACATCGAGAAAATCACAGGACGAAAGACCGAAAACTGTGATCAAGGTAGCAAATATTATCTTTTTCATTTCTGTCCTCATTAGAAAGTAATGTCAATACCAAACATGATTGTCTTCTGCCATGGGTAATGGACAGCATCCTTATTGTCGGAATTGGTATACATACCTGTCGAAGTCTTTTCCGTAACCCTTCTGTACGCTGACTCAGGATCCCAGTATTTGGTGTATCTCTTAAGAGGTGACCAGTATGCGAGATTCTCGCCCGAGAAGTAGAAACGTACTTTCTCTACCTTTATCGCCTCAGTCCATTTCTGCGGAAGAGTATAGCCGACAGTCAGGTTTTTAAACCGCAGATATCTGATATTTTGGATATAGCGGCTATTAACAGGTGCAAGCTCGCCACCAGTAGAGGAATAGACCCTCGGCCTCGGGAAATATGCGTCTCTGTTGTCTTCAGACCACACAGTCTTGATGAAATCCCTCGGCATGAAGGCAGTGCAGTATGCATAGGAATATGAACCCCAGAAAGCGATGTTCATTCCAGGAGGGTAGATATAGTGGCTGCCCACTCCCTGGAAAAAGGCTGACACATCGAAGCCCATCCAGTCAAATGCGAGGTTGAACCCGTACTGGAAGCTCGGGAGCGAATTGCCCAGGATTTTACGGTCACCAGGATCATCGGCAGTGTTCTTTCCGAGTGAAAGGACGTCAATACCGTTTGGTCCTGAATTGTCATCGTCGAGATCCACATACTTGAGATCACCGGCAAGGAAGCCTCCCTGCATACGGTTCGTCCCGATATACTGAAGAGCATCAAGGACATTGGCCTGATAGTCCTGAGCTTCTTCATCGCTCTGGAAAAGGCCGTCAACCTGGAAACCCCAGATATCACCTATCCGCATCCCCTTGTAATAGTCAGTAAGGCTCTTGTTGGGGTTATTGTCGTATTTTGTGATATGAGAGATATAGTCGCTTATGGAAGCCCTCAAGCTATAGCCGAAAGGCTTGCCTGCAAGTTTGAAAGAATCCCTCCAGCCTACAGAGAGCTCATACCCCTTGGTACGGAGGTCTGCAGTATTTTCTTTCGGAGCATCAGCACCGTAAACACTCGGAAGGGCATTTCCCTGCACAAGCATATTCTTTGTATCCCTAATATAGGCCTCTGCAGTGAAGTCAAGTCTATCGCGGAAGAAAGAAGCGTCAAGACCGACATTGTACTGATAGACAGTCTCCCAAGTAAGAGAAGAAGAGTTTGGAGAGGATATCGAGGCATACTGTGCCCTGTTGGAGCCTTCTCCAAAGGTGTAATTGCTGAAAGTATTGATAGATATAGTCCTCAAGTAATCGAAATCGCGTACATTCTGGTTTCCGAGTGTACCGACAGAGCCACGCAGTTTGAGATTGTTGGCAACTTTCTTTGCCTTGGTGAAAAATGGCTCCTCAGATATACGCCAACCGAGAGATGCGGACGGGAAGAAGCCCCATCTGTGACCCTCAGCAAAACGGGAAGTACCGTCATACCGTCCAGATGCTTCGAAGAGGTAACGGCCCTTGTAATCATAGTTGATCCTACCGAATGCACCGAGAAGAGCGTATGCACTCTGCTCTCCGTCAACGTCAGTTATCTTAGCTCCTGACTCGTCAGGAACGACAGTGCTGAGATCATTGATATCTTCATCAGCAAGATTCTGACCTACTGCCTTTACCTGCTTGTAATTGTAGGTCTCCACATTGAGACCTGCCATTACCTTAAGGTTGTGGGCATCTGCAAAGCTATCCTGATATGTAGCGAATACATTGCCAGACAGATAATTGTATACCCTATCCTGCTCAGTAAGCTGATTAAGCCCCATACCTGTCGTATAGACTCCAGTCTCACCGGGACGTATACCATAAGGAATGTTGACAGACCTGTGCATCTCCGTACGGTTGATACGGCGGTAAGTGAAGTTTGCAGTAACATTGAACTCCTCGATCGGAGCAATTACTACTTCCGATGTATTTGTGAAATTGAACTTGCGGTCGTAGTTCTTGTGCTTGCCCATGGCCATAACGATCTGACGGCCGTTAGCCACTCTGTAGTTGCCGCCCACTATCAGAGGGTTATTGTACAGTCCGGTACCGTCAGGGTTGAAGAGAGGGAAAGACGCGAGCGTATGCCTCAGATTCCTGAAGACGCCCTGTATATCACTGTCTCCTACCCAAGAATAATCAGAGGTATAGAAAGATGCGTTGTTGGATACAGATACCCAATCATTTACCTTGGCATTGATAGTAGCCCTTAGGTTGTATTTCTTGAACACATCCGGATTGGTCTTCATGATACCAGTCTGCTTGTCATAGCCACCGGAGAGGAAATAGCGTATATTCTTACCCCCCCCACTCACAGAGACATTATGCTGCTGCACGGGACGACGGTCATTGAACATCTCATGATACCAGTCTGTATTGGCATAATAGATCCACTGCTCACGACCGTTGCGGACATCCTTGACAACCCAAGGTCTGTCGGGATTCTCAGTTTTGTCGTTGACACGGGCAAGAAGTTCCATCATATCACGCTCTGTATACCCGGTATAAGGTGTGCCGGCTGCCTGAGTCTTCCAGAAAAGGTCAAGAGTATAGACAGACCAGTATCCCCTGTCTTCATAGTCAGTAGATGTCGTAGGTTCCTCCCAGCCGAAACGTCCATTGTATCGAATCTTAGCCTTGCCGTCAGCAGATGAGCCCTGCTTGGTAGTCACAAGGATGACACCGTATGCCGCCCTCGCACCATATACAGCAGCTGCCGCAGCATCCTTGATGACAGAGATACTTGCAACATCATTGGGATTGACATCTTCGAGGTCTCCGAGAGCACCGTCAATAAGCACGATCGGGCTTGCAGTAGAGTTGTTCACAGAAGTGAATCCCCTGATATTGAGCTGCCCCGTACTTCCAGGATTACCTGACTGCGTCGAGATGTTGAGTCCAGGTACGGAACCCTGCAACATAGTGATAAGGTTGTGAGAAGAACGGTCTTTAAGAGCCTTGTCATCCACAACCGAGATCGCACCCGTCAGGTTGACCTTCTTCTGAGTACCGTAACCAACCACGACAGTCTCTTCAAGTGACATTGCATCTTCCTGAAGGAAAACAGTCACAGCAGATTTTGTCGCAGGCACCTGTATCTTCTTGCTGATATATCCCAATGATGATATATCCAATGTGACTTCAGTTACAGGAACTGTAACGGAGAAAGTACCGTCATTTGCCGTGACGGCCCATTTGTCAGTCCCAACAACGAGAACAGCCGCACCGGATACGGGCTTACTGCTATCGTCAAGGACAGTCCCTGTAACTTCCCGCTCTTGTGCGAAGGACGTAAGTCCGGTCGCCATCGACAATGCGATTGAAGCTACAAACGTCTTGAACGTCTTGAAAAAAAATCGCTTTCGCGTAATTTTTTTAAGATTCATATATTGTTTGGTTTATAAATTAATGGCTAGTCAATAAAGCTTGTATACCAACAACTCATCCTGCGAGTCAAGCATGAAAAGCTTTCCACAACGCTGAATTCAGGGATATTGTGTTGTATATGATTTATACACAGTATGAAGGTTACCTCTTATAGATGTCAGTACTGAATTGCTTCGGCCTTTCCATAGTCTCCTTGTACTGGTTGCCAAAGCGGTCAGTTACCTTGATCTCGAGAGTGGAGTTAGGAGAAGAAGCTTGCACTTTGAACATGTGACGAGTATAGTCGGTAGCAAATGTCGGATGGGAATTCTTATTCAGACGTTTTGCCGTATATGCAATAAGGTGCAAAGGATCTGAGACAATAACTTTTGAACTCTCCAGAACTATGCCGTTCTCGGTGACTTCGATTTTCCACGAAGGATCCCAGTTCCAAATATTCAGAAATACAAGATTGTCCTTGGACTCTTTTGTCCAGTCATAGCCGTTGTTGTCCGCGTAGTCCTCAAACTTTTTCGCATTATCCGCACTTGCGTTAGGCGTATATTTGGCAGCAGTAAGGTGTATGTTATTGGCGTCATAGGTACGGAACTGGTAAGACTCGTCATAACCAGTAGCCTTGAATTTCCAAGAAAATTTGTCGCCCTCCACATCGAGGATTACATATCCGCCTGGAGCTCCGTCCTGACCTATGTGCACGCCCGGAGTCTCGTAGGCTGACCACCACCATGTGGCGCATACAGCTCCTGAATTGTGTTCGTATATATTATCGGACTCAAGATAATCCACATTGTAGATTTGGTGGGTATGTCCTGTGAAGATATGAACCTCATTGTATTCTCTGAGCACTTGCTCAAGTGCAGAGGCTCTCTTTACGGAATAAGTTCCGAAATCAGTATATATAGGAGCATGGGTCGAGAGCACTATCGGAGTTGACTTGTCAAGCCCTTCGAGATCTTTCTTCAGCCACTCAATCTGATCAGCTTCTATTGTAGTATAATAAGTCCTTTCAGTAGAATTCTCTCCACCAGGATTGGTGCAATGTATATCATCAAGCACCACATAATGGACTTTACCCACATTCCATGAATAATACGTAGGAGCTATAAGTTTCTTGTACGCTGCAGCTGTAGCAAAGTCTCCGGATAGCTTCATATCATAGTCATGGTTGCCGATTGTATGATAGATGGAAAGTCCTTTAATGGCATCTGCATCTCTCTTATATTCCTCAAAGCTGTAATGGTTGTCATACCAGTACAGATCCCATGTGATGTCACCAAGCTGTATACCGTAAATAGGCTCTCCAGTATGCGAAGATACCCAATTGTTGACATCTGTGACAAATTGGGTAAACTGTTGCCTGTCATTGGTACGGTTGGCCATGTGCATGTCTCCCATTATAAGCATCGTATGATTGGTCTGATCCTCGGCTTTGTTAAGGGAGAAATCTACACGCTCGGCCATAGCCAAAGACTTCTTGAGCTGCTTGTGGATTTCGGGGAAGACACCGTCTGAAATCACTTCATATCCACTTGGAACAGAAATAAATACATATTTGTGATATTTGTTAGACTTCATCTGGTATATTCCCTTGGCATCTGTGCGAACTACCTCGAAGCCGTCTGATACTGCAACCCCTTCGAGAGGTACTCCTGCACAGGACACCATACCGTATATTGTAGCCCCATTCTCTGGTTTCAGATCATCCGCGCCTGGAACTACTATGGACACTGTCATCTCACCCATAAGCTTGACACGGCTTCCGCGCCGTATTGAGACTTCATATTTACCGGACTTCATTCCGCTCCACAGGCTTATGGAGAAATGCGTTTTTCCGATATTTGTGATAGCACAATCGTGATCTACCCCTTCAGGATCCTGCATGACTATGACGTCTGTAGACTGCGGAGCCTTTGAGAACTGTATACGGAACTCGAATTCTTCCGCATCGCTCGCGATCTCGGCCGTCTGCGGAATCTGGAATCTAACATCGAAGTCGACTTCTGAAGCTTCATCATTCTTACATGAGAAGAAAAGTACAAGAATGAGAAACGCCTGCAACAAAACAGTAAAAGTGAATCTTGGTTTCATATAGAAATATGTGGCTGTTGATTACCTTCGCATAAATCACTGTTCATGTCACCTACACGGTTAAATTGCGAACACTAATATCACGCAAAAGGCCATAACGAAAGCAAATATAGTATATTTATTTTCGAACCGCAACAAACATTTATAATTTTATAACCTCTTTGCATAAATGAATACAATATACAACCACTTCATATGCTTCTTCGCCCCCTCTACTCATCAAAATTATAAGCAGACCCCACAAGGAAAGCGGCACAAAAATACATCGCAAATTTCGTAATTTAGTTACGATTGCGTTAAATTGCTATATTTGCAGGATATGAATGCGAAAGTCAATTACAAGGCCGTATTTACGGACATCGACGGCACTCTGGTCAGCTTCAAGACTCATAAGGTACCCCAATCAGCAATAGACGCTCTCCAAGCAGCTCATGAAAAGGGCATTACCCTTATTATATCTACTGGAAGACCTTTCACCGACCTCAAGGAAGTGGTATCGCTACCTTACGATGGTGTCATATCGCTCAACGGAGCCGACTGCAGATGGAGAGACGGCAGTGTAATAGAGCAATACAAGATACAATATGATGACTTTCTGCTGATGCAGGAAATGTCTCGCATATACGGCTTTGCAATCGGGCTCGAAATGGACGAGGGGATCTTCGTAAGCAAGATCACCCCAGAAGTCCTAGACCTCGCGGAAAAGATAGCCCACCCGATACCAGAGGTATGTAACCTCGAAAAACTCTTCCTGGAGAAAGGCTGTAGCCAGATGTGCGCTTATTTCGACATAGAGACGCAGAAAAAGGTGATGCCGCATATACCTAACCTCTACGCATCACGCTGGCATCCCGGATTTGCAGACATTGATCTTGCAGGAATAAGCAAAGGCACCGGATTGCAACGCTTTGCCAAAGAACTTGGCATAGAGGTCAGCCAGACAATGGCATTCGGAGACGGAGGCAATGACATTCCCCTGCTACAAGCGGCCGGACTCGGGATCGCAATGGGGAATGCGGGAGAAGACGTAAAGGAAAATGCCGACTTTGTCACCTCATCAGTTGACGAAGACGGCATCTCATCTGCAATTACACGCTTCTTGTTATAAGCCTGTCACAGGTCTACCGTTTGGAAGCTAAGCCCCAGCGTTATAATCTCATATTGACAACTATGCCGGCCTTGACAGTGATACCAGGCTGGGGGATATTTCCATAGTCATAATATGTATGGTCAAGCAGGTTGTTGGCCTCAAGGTAGACACTGTAGATTTTGCGAGTCCATGCAAAACGCAGATCGACAAGCGAATAAGGCTTGTATGAGACCATTTGCCCAGTAGGGGCGAGCTTGTCATACCTCTCATAGTTGCCGACACGATCCTGCCACCTCCAAGAGAGATCAGCACCAAGGGACTTCCAGATATTGAACCCTACATGTGCCACAGCCTTGTGACGGAGATATTCAAGGGCATATTTGGACTGTTTATCAGCCCCAAGATCCTTATTCTGACTTATATGCGAGTAAGACAGATCTATTGTCCTCACAAAGAATGACTTGCGCATCAGAAGACTCGGAATATCCATCCTAAGGGAAAATTCCTGACCGAAAGTATTTATCTTAGTATAATTAACTGATCTCCACGGTGCATCCTCACCTTCGGAGAGATTCTTCACCCAGTCAATCATGTCGCTCCCCATATTGTAATACACCGTAGCGACAGCACTTATCCAAGGCTTGGAGAATCGTATCCCACCCTCCAATGCCTGCATTTTCTCTGCCTTGAGGTTCCTGTCGGCCTTATGTCCCCCCACAGAATAGAAGAGTTCTGTAAATGTCGGCATTCGCAGCGAGGAATTGTAGGAGGCATAGGCCTTCCAGTCCCCAGCAAAGCGGTAGGACAGATTCACACCTGGATAGAATTTAAAGTCGTCTTCATTTCCAGTATTCTTGACAGCTGCCACACCTGCACTTGCCGAGAGATTGCGCCAAAGCACGCTATGCTCAAGGAAAATGCTAATATTCGTGCGGTTAAGACCTTTTCCATACGAAGTGTCCGCCTTATGGATAGGTTTAGGAACGGATAGAGGGTCACCAAGATTGGTACTTATAAGGTCTTCATTGCGCATCTCGACACCGAAAGCAGTCTTGCCTATGACTGTCTCAACATACCCGTCCACTGACGCTCCCCATACGCTTGTCCTATTGTAGTTGAATGGCACCTTGCCGCTGTCACCACGCACAAGCTCGAAGCGATCCTGCATCCTGTTCCAGTAGACTTTGGGACTAAATCTCAGTTTGCCGCGGGTCTCGGCCTGAAGAGAGAAAAATGTCTTGAGCGTATGCTCAAACTGATTGTCAAACTTAGCACTGTAAAATGTATTCGAACCGAAATCACGGCTTGTCATTCCGGCACTCCACTTGACGTCTGCAAGTTCATGGATGTATTTGCCATTGTAGAACACCTTATATGTCTGATAATCCGCATTGAGCCTGCCGTCTGAGCTGCGGCTGCTTCCGTCAGATCTCATATAGCCTGCCGAGAGCTGGTTAGAGAGCCTGCCGTTAGAATGTCCGCCACGGACTCCAGCGTTGAGATAACCGTATGAGCCGCCTTCTAAATGAGCGCCTAACGCCGGGCCGGATACCTCCTTGGTGATTATATTGATTGCACCAAGAAGTGAAGACGAGCCGTAAGCCACGCCTGCCGGGCCGGAAAGCACCTCTATGCGCTCAATCTCATTTATGTCCACCGGCAGATCGACAGCATTGTGTCCAGTCTGAGGGTCGCATATATTGATACCGTTAAGGAAAATTGCTATCTGGTCAAATGTACCACCCCTAACGCTTATGTCTGTCTGTGCTCCCATCTCGCCCCTCTGCCTTACATCGACTCCAGCAGCGTATTTGAGAAGATCATTTACGCTCTGCACTGGAAGAGCGGCAATAGAAGAGCTGTCTATTACAGTCACAATCCGGGCACTCTTGCCCAAAGTCATCTGGACACGGCTTCCTGTCACCGATACAGAATCGAGAATAATGCCTGAAGCAGTCTGTTTCCCATCTTTTGTAACTTGTTGCTGATTAGGTTCAGAAAATTCGAAATATTCGGAAGCTCCAGCCATCGGAGCATAGGAAATCATTGCTGCTATAACAGCACATGACAAGAATTTCATGTATTTTATATAGGTTTGTAAGTTATACGGCGGCAAAGATAATGAAAAATGGGAAATTGCGAGAAATGATTACACGCCACGTCTGCTGACGTCTTACAATACCGCTGACAACCCTAATGATTTCGTATTAAAGCAATTATTTCCTGACTAAGGGCAGGCAAGTTTGTCGATTCTAATACTGAATGTACCGGAAGGTGCGTGGACTTCAACGACTTCACCGACCTTCTTGTCCATCATGGCTGCCCCGATCGGAGACATGTAAGATATCTTACCTAATGAGAGATCCATCTCGTGTGGGCTTACTATGGTGCAAGTCATGGACACACCAGTGGAGAGGTTCGTGAATGTCACATTACTTAACAAAGAAACCCTGTCCTTCGGTAGAGAGGCTGTATCAATCACCCTCGCATATTGCAGTACTTTCTGCAGGAAGCGTATCCTGCTTATGGCCTTTCCCTGGGCTCGCCTTGCAGCACGATAACCCGAGTTCTCGCTTAGATCCCCTTCAGCCCTTGCCTCTGACAAATCCTCCTTGATCTTCGGATATTCAACTTTTATAAGAGAATCCAATTCTGCCGCAAGTTGATCATAGCGTTCCTTTGACAAATATTCCATTTCACAAGATGTCTGATTACGAGACGAATTTAGCAAATTCCCCCAAAAAAATACACAATGGGGTTGTTATGCAATATAGGAGGGCAATATCTGTACCTGGCCACCACTCTGAGCCGTAAGGCTCTTTGCCTCATCTTTTGGTTTTATATTGATCTATTGGATGGATTCTCAGCAGGTTATAGGGACGAAAAAAGGACAACCTCAACTGAGGCTGCCCTCTCTGTGCGAGCGAAGGGACTCGAACCCATACGCACTAGGCACTAGATCCTAAGTCTAGCTCGGCTACCAATTACGACACGCTCGCAAAAACCCTTCGGAAGGCCATAACAGAGCCCATCACTGAGAGCAGTCTTTGGAAGCTACTGCAGTCTGAGTCCGAAAGGATTGCAAATTTAACTTATTTATTTCTTATTTCAAAATTAACTTCAGACGAGACGAGACGGCACGAGACGGCAGAGTCGCAGAGCCAAGAAGCAAACCGACGCAGAGCCAAGAAGCAAGGGTAACACACTATAAAAATCGAGTCGAAAGTCTGAGGCTCAAAGTCAATAAGTAAGTATATTGCGCATTTTGTCAATCTGCTTGAATAGATCAAAATAAAATACCGGAGAAAGAGTCTGCCTTCTCCGGTAATAATCATATATACATTTCTCTGCAGTCTCAGAGAAAAACTTTCAACTAAGCTTACAGACGCTCTTTGATTGCCTTGGTAGCCTCCTCATATCCTGGCTTCTCCAATAGGGCAAACATATTCTTCTTGTACGCCTCAACGCCCGGCTGGTTGAACGGATTTACTCCCAGCACGTATGCGCTTATGCCGCAGGCAAACTCGAAGAAATAGAATAGGGCACCGAGAGTCTTTTCGTTGATTTTCTCAATCGAGACCTCTATCTGAGGCACTCCTCCGTCAATATGAGCAAGCTTGGTCCCGATACGAGCCATGTTGTTGCATTCCTCAACATGCTTGCCGGCGAGATAATTGAGCTGGTCAAGATTCTGAGAATCTGAGCCGATAACAGTACTTCTATTGCTCTTCTCGACATTGACTACAGTCTCGAACATACATCTTGTACCGTCCTGCACGAACTGACCAAGAGAATGAAGATCAGTAGTATAGACAACTGAAGCCGGGTAAATTCCCTTATGGTCCTTGCCTTCAGACTCACCGTAAAGCTGCTTCCACCACTCGCCCAGATACTGGAACTTAGGATTGAAAGAAACAAGTATCTCTATAGACTTACCATTCTCGCTATGGAGCAGATTACGTATGGCTGCATACTGCACGGCAGGATTCTCAGCAGACTTGTGAGCAAGTGTCTTCTCTTCCTCTGCAGCACCGGCGAGCAAAGCCCTGATATCAAAACCGGCAAGCACAATTGGCAACAGGCCGACAGGAGTGAGAACTGAGAAACGGCCTCCCACATTGTCAGGCACGACAAAAGTCCTGTAGCCTTCCTGTGTCGCCAATGTCTTCAAGGCTCCTTTATGCGCATCCGTGACTGCCACTATACGCTCAGCTGCTCCTTTGACGCCATAAGCTTCTTCAAGATGCTGCTTTACGATTCGGAAAGCGACAGCTGGCTCTGTAGTTGTTCCTGACTTGGAGATGACAACACATGCCGCATTGCGTTCCTTGAGAAGATCAGTCAACTCGCTAATATACTCTTCAGAGAGATTATTGCCGGCAAATACTATATCCGGTGCTGTCTTATGCTTCAATTCCTTTGCGAAACTGTGGGAAAGGGCTTCGATAGCGCATTTTGCTCCTAGATAAGAGCCACCTATACCGATGACCACGACAAGATCAACTCCGAGAGTTTTCCAATGATCCCTTACAGCCTCACACTCTTTCACAAGAGACTCCGGAGTCTCAGACGGAAGATGCTTCCACCCGAGGAAATCATTTCCAGCACCATTGCCTTCTGTCAAAGTATCAAAAGCTGACAGAGACTTGGTCACATATGAATCCAGCAATACCTTGCCGACAAAAGGGGCGCACCCGCCCAAATTGATTTTTACCATGATATACAATTATAATTATTGTCCATTATCTGCAACATTCATCACCTTCTGCGCACTCGCAAGAGCCTTCTCCAAGGTCAGGGGCAGCCGCTTTTAGTTCTTTGTCACCAAGAAGACGACGGACAAGCAGAGGATCATTTGTAGTGATACAGTCAACACCGAGATCAATCATTGCTTTTATATCTTTCTCCTTGTTGACCGTCCATACATTCACACTCATGCCAAGATCATGGGCTTGCTTGACCCACTCAGGATGCTTGTAGAACTCATTGTAATGATAATCCATTCCGTTTATACCGAGTTCATGAAGCTCTTTCGGGCTCTTGCCACCGTCAAGATACTGAACTGTAAAGCCTGGAGCCTTAGAGACAACCCTAAGTGTCTCGTTCATGCTGAATGATATGAACATAACCTTATTCTTATCGAACAGATCATGCCTCTTAAGGATATCGACACACTTGTCAACAAGAGCGTCCTCAATCTCCTTGCTACTCTGCTTCTTGATCTCAAGCACAAGCATTGTGGCAGGACAAAGGGCGCCTTGATTCAAATACTCATCAAGTGTCGGGATTGTCTCCCCGTTGGCAAGTTTGAAGGTAGAGAGGAAACCATATGTATTGTCATTGATCTTATGGCCTTCTACAGTTGGGTCATGATGCACAACGACTTCCCCGTCGGAAGTCAGGTGGACATCAAACTCGCTACCCCACAGGCTGTAGTCCTGAGCGGCCTTTAGAGAAGCGATTGAATTCTCAGCATGACCAGCCTCGTCACAGTCCCAGAAACCTCTGTGGGCGGCAATGCGTACTTCCTGTGCATAAGACACTGACACTGTAGCACATAATGCAAGTGCAGACAGCAAAAGATTCTTCATTTTCATAATAACAAAATTATAGATGAGAACATCCGACCATCGTCCTCCGTCCCCATTCTGCAAATATAGCAAAAGTCGAGCGCAATGTACCGAACTTGTTCGAGAACATTGCCGAGACGCATCTTATATAAACTACAAACTTGCAATATTGTCTTGATTGGTGTCATGAGACACCGTGATGGAGCGAACGAAGTGCAGGAGAGTGGA
>ERZ808240.795-NODE-795-length-40621-cov-4.266282_pt1 | contig 40621 bp, 38 predicted proteins | sample MGYA00521084_ERZ808240 | MGnify/ENA primary metagenome ERZ808240 (study PRJEB31516, sample SAMN03275571) | gut metagenome | biome: mammalia-associated habitat; material: feces | host: Papio cynocephalus | place: Kenya | collected 2012-08-06 ... | reverse complement strand
AGACTTACGTTTCGCCGAGCGAGGCGACCGGCGGTATGAAGGAAAAGAAACCACAGAACAGTGTGCTGCGATACATGAGCGATGACTCGCTTTTTGAGAAATCAGACAAAAGTGGCTTTGGCCTGGAAGAACAGCATACCGTGAAAGCCGGTTACGGCATGGACGGCGGTTTGCTTCATCACGCGGAAGAAAGCGCTTCTTACGGACTGGTGGGTTCAGCGGGCGTTTCCGCGGGATTGGCTGCCGGAGTCTCCACAGCGGAAACCTTGACCAAGGAGACTTATGAAACAAATCCGGATCTGCATGCGCCGATCCCGAAAGCGACGCAAAAGGAAAGAACGGGATTGGGATTTACCGCCTCCGGATCGGAAACCGCAACGCCGGACAAGAAACCGATCGAAAAGATCACTAACAAAGAAGCCAAAGCGGCGATGCTGACAACGGAAGAGTTGAATCGGCAGCAGCCGCCGAAAGAATATAAAAAGCCGCCGATCTCCCTGCTGGAAAAACCGTCAGGAACGGGTAAGACCAATACCGGTCTTTTGACTGCCAAGGCGACTAAGCTGGAAGAAACGCTCAAAAACTTCCATGTGGATGCCAGAGTGGTGCAGGTGACGCAAGGGCCGACCGTTACCCGCTATGAGATCCAGCCGGCCGTCGGCGTGAAGGTCAGCAGCATTGTGCGGCTTTCGGACGACATCGCGCTGAATCTGGAGGCCAAGTCGATCCGGATCGAAGCGCCGATCCCCGGCAAGGCGGCCGTGGGCATCGAAGTGGAAAACGACTCTGTGACCATGGTCCGGCTGCGGGAGATCATCGATTCCGAAGCTTTCAAAAAGAGCAAATCCAAGATCACCTTTGCTGTCGGCAAGGACATCAGCGGAAACGCGATCGTCGCGGATCTGAAGGCGATGCCGCATCTTCTGATCGCCGGGTCCACCGGATCCGGTAAGTCCGTCTGCATCAACAGTATCATCACAAGCTTTATCTATAAGGCCAACCCGGATGAAGTCAAGCTGATTCTGATCGACCCGAAGGTGGTGGAACTCGGAAACTACAACGGCATCCCGCATCTGATGATCCCGGTCGTCACCGATCCGGCTAAGGCGGCGGCGGCGCTGAACTGGGCGGTCGCGGAAATGACGGATCGTTATAAAAAATTTGCCGAAGAGGGCGTGCGGGATCTGGAATCCTATAATGAATTTGTCCGTGCCAACGAAGAGCCGGATAAAGTCATGCCGCAGGTGGTTATCATTATCGACGAGCTGGCCGATCTGATGATGGCAGCGCCGTCACAGATTGAAGAATCCATCTGCCGTCTCGCGCAGATGGCACGTGCCGCGGGCATGCATCTGATCGTCGCGACCCAGCGTCCGTCCGTGGATGTCATCACCGGTGTGATCAAGGCCAACATCCCGTCACGGATCGCTTTCGCGGTTTCTTCGCAGGTCGATTCCCGAACGATCCTCGATATGCAGGGCGCGGAAAAGCTGGTTGGCAAGGGCGATATGCTCTTCAATCCGATGGGCATGGGCAAACCGATCCGTGTACAAGGAACCTTTGTATCGGACGGCGAAGTACATAAAGTCATCGAATTTGTCAAAGAACAGACAGCGCAAGGAAAACCTGCTTACAACGAAGATGTCCTCACTCGCATTGAACACAGCAATGTGCAGAATACGGCGGAGGATACCGATGATCTGCTGCCGGATGCTATCGAACTGGTTGTCCGTAGCGGACAAGCATCGGTTTCCATGCTGCAAAGACGATTCCGCATCGGCTATAACCGGGCAGCACGGATCGTGGATATGATGGAGGCAAAAGGCATCGTCGGGCCGCAGGACGGAAGCCGTCCGCGGCAGGTTCTGATGACCGAAGAAGAATTTGAAAACATGGGCAAGGAGACAGAAGAAGCAAACATATGAAAGTTTATATCGAAACCTTAGGATGTCCCAAAAACTTCAATGATACCGAAGTCGCGAAGGGATATCTGTGCGGTGATGAAGCGTTTGAACTGGCCGCTTCCCCGGAGGAAGCCGACATTATCATGGTGAACACCTGCGGCTTCATCAACGACGCGAAAAAAGAATCAATCGACAAAATCTTTGAAATGAGCGAATACAAGAGCGAGGGCAAAAAGCTGGTGGTTTCCGGCTGCCTTTCCGAGCGTTACAGCAAGGATTTGTTTGAAGAAATGCCGGAGGTGGACTGCTTTATCGGTGTCAACGAATATGGACATCTACCGGAGATCTTAAAAGATCTGGATACAAGAAAAAATATCGTCGGCGGATGTATCGGCGACAGCTTGCCGCGTATGCGGCGCAAGCTTGACGAGAATCCTTTTACGTCAACCATTAAGATCGCCGAAGGATGTAACAACTGCTGCGCGTACTGCGTGATCCCGTCCATCCGCGGCGGTTTCCGCAGCAAGAAGATGGAGGACGTTCTGGCGGAGGCTGAGGAACTTGCGGCTGCCGGCTGCAAGGAGCTGATCCTGATTGCGCAGGATGTGACGAACTACGGCATTGACCTTTACGGAGGATACAAACTTCCGGAACTTCTGCGGCGGCTTTGCAGGATCGACGGCATCCGATGGATCCGGTTGATGTACTGTTACGAAGACCGGATCACAGATGAACTGATTGAAGTTATGGCTTCCGAACCGAAGATCTGTCACTATATTGACATTCCGATCCAGCATGCCAGCGACGCGGTGCTGGCAGCGATGAACCGCAGATCAACGAATGCTTCCATTCGCGGGACCATTGCCCGGCTGCGCAAAGCGATCCCGGACATCCATATCCGTACGACGCTGATCGTCGGTTTTCCGGGAGAAAACGAAGAAGACTTTGATGCGCTGGTCCACTTTGTGGAAACCGTGAGACTGGAACGTCTGGGCGTTTTCGCTTACTCCAGAGAGGAAGGCACGCCTGCCGGTGACCGAGAAGATCAGATTGAAGAAGCCATCAAAGAAGAACGTCTGGATGCCATCATGCGCCGCCAGCTGGATATCTCACTTGCAGTCAATCAGGCAAAGATCGGCAAGACGTTTGAAGTTCTGGTGGAAGAGCGAGACGAGGACGGCAGTTACATCGGCAGAACCGCTTATGACGCGCCGGAGATTGATGATTCCGTGCTGTTTACTTCCGACCGGGAGCTGAAAGCCGGAGATTTTGTACAGGTACAGATTCAAGATGCGTTTGACTATGACTTAATCGGGGTGGAGGTGTAAGAAATGAATTTACCAAACAAACTGACAATCGGCAGAGTGATCGCCGTGCCGTTTTTTATCGCGGCTTATCTGAGCGGCTGGTATCTGGCGGCTTTTGTAATTTTTATCCTGGCGTCCTTGACGGATATGCTGGATGGCAAGATTGCGCGAAAATATAATCTTGTGACGAATTTCGGCAAAATCATGGATCCATTGGCGGACAAGATCCTGGTCTATTCCGCATTTTGTCTGATGATCCCGGATCTGGTTCCGGGCTGGATGCTGATCATCATTCTGGCACGAGAATTTACCATCGCGGGTATGCGAACCGTCGCGGCTTCAGAGGGCATTGTGATCGCAGCCGGTATGAGCGGCAAGATCAAGACGGTGCTGCAGATGATCGCGGTTCCGCTACTGCTTTTGGTCCCGCTGCTGACGGACATTTATCAGGAAACTTACGGCGCGGGCTTCCTTTCACAGGGTCTTTACCATGCCTATGTGATCACCGCGAATGTTTTCCTGTGGGCGTCGCTCGTGATGACCGTATACTCCGGCGTGGAGTATGTACTGAAGAATAAAAGCGTCTTTTCGATGTAAAAGGTCTGGCGGCTTTCAGAACAAGGCAAAGGTTGTATAAAATTTTACAGAAACAGGGTGAATACATGAAAACTGCAATATTAACTGTAGGAACAGAAATTTTATTTGGACAGGTCGTGAACACCAACGCTGCGTTCCTGTCGCAGCAGCTGAATAATCTGGGGTATGACGTCATGTATCATTATACGGTCGGCGATAATCCCGGCCGCTTGGAAGAGCTGATCCATCTGGCTTTTCGGGACTGTGACCTGATCCTGACGACCGGCGGACTGGGTCCGACCCAGGACGACTTGACCAAAGAAGTCATTGCCAAAGCGATGGACGATGTGATCGTAGAAAATCCGCAGTGCCGGGAGGCTCTGCGCGGATATTACGAAAGGGTCGGCCGTCCGATGACGCCGAACAACCTCAAGCAGGCCTGCATGCCGTCCAGAGCCGTCGTACTGCCGAACGACGCGGGAACCGCTCCGGGCTTCGCGCTGGAAAAGGACGGCAAGATGATCATCGCTATGCCGGGGCCTCCGCGCGAAATGAGCCGGATGTTTGAGCTGCAGGTAAAACCTCTGCTGCAGAAAAAACAGGACAGCGTGATCTACTATCGGATCGTGCGCTGCTTCGGGATCGGCGAGTCGAAGCTTGAAACCGTTCTGCTTCCACTGATCGACGCTCAGACGGATCCGACCATCGCGACCTACGCCAAAGAGGGAGAATGCAGTCTGCGGATCGCGTCCAAGCGGTCGACTAAAGCGGAAGCCAAGGCCGCAGTCGACGAAATGCTGCAGAAGGTGGAAGCGATTGTCGGCGAATACATTTACAGCTGCGATGACGAAGATCTGACCGATGTCGTCGGCAGACTGCTACTGAAAAAAAAGATCACGATCTCCTGTGCGGAATCCTGCACCGGCGGACTCTTTGCGGGCGCGCTGACGGACATTCCGGGAATCTCGGCTGTCTTTGCGCAGGGCTATGTCACATACAGCAACGCGGTAAAAGAGGCTGAGTTGGGCGTCAAAGCGGAAACCATCGCACAGTACGGCGTTGTCAGTCCGGAGGTGGCCGGAGAGATGGCAGCCGGTCTGGCGGCAAAGACGGATGCGGATCTGTGCGTTTCGGTAACCGGGATCGCGGGACCGGACGGCGGCACTGCGGAGAAGCCGGTGGGGCTGGCCTATATCGGGATCGCTTATCAGGGCAAGATCCGGACATTCAAGTCTTATTACCGCAACGTCAGCCGCAAATGGAACCGGCACTATACGCTTCTGCGCATGCTGTTTGAGGTCTATCGCCTGATAAAATAGGAACATCGTTTTTCGGCACCTTGTGATTTCGAGTGAGCTTCGCTTGCAAAAACAAGGTGCTGATTTTTGTATAAAATGGTTGATTTTTACATTCTTGTATGGTAAGATAGAACCAGACAAAATACCGGTAGAACAAAAAGAAAAGACTTGACGGCGCGAACAAATTAGTATAGAATAAGAACATGCAGAACAAACGTTCTTGAAACTAAGGGCATGACATTTCACTGATTTCGGAGGGACAGAAAATGAGTGTAAATACCAATAAAACAGAAAAAGATAAGGCGCTCGAAGCTGCTATGGCGCAGATCCAGAAACAGTTCGGCAAAGGCGCGATCATGAAGCTCGGCGATGAAAGCGCCAAGATGAACATCGACGCGATCTCCACCGGCTCCATCAGCCTGGATCTGGCGACCGGCATCGGCGGCGTGCCGAAGGGTAGAATCGTGGAAATCTACGGGCCGGAATCTTCCGGTAAGACCACGCTGACGCTTCACGTGATTGCGGAAGCACAGAAAGCCGGCGGTAAAGCTGCTTTCATCGATGCGGAACACGCGCTGGATCCGGTCTACGCAAAGAATCTCGGCGTTGATGTGGGTAGCCTGCTCGTTTCCCAGCCGGATACCGGCGAACAGGCACTGGAGATCTGCGATATGTTGGTTCGCAGCGGCGCGCTGGATGTGGTTGTCATCGACTCCGTCGCGGCATTGGTACCGAAAGCCGAGATCCAGGGTGATATGGGCGACAGCCACGTCGGTCTTCAGGCAAGATTGATGTCGCAGGCGCTCCGTAAGATCACCGGTACCGTCAACAAATCCAATACCTGCGTGATCTTCATCAACCAGCTCCGTGAAAAGGTCGGCGTCATGTTCGGCAATCCGGAAGTGACGACCGGCGGCCGTGCGCTGAAGTTCTATTCTTCCATGCGTCTGGATGTCCGAAGGATCGAAAGCATCAAAGTCGGAGACGGCGTAGTTGGCAACCGAACCCGCGTTAAAGTGGTCAAGAACAAGGTTGCACCTCCGTTCAAACAGGCGGAATTCGATATCATGTACGGAGAAGGCATCTCCAAAGCCGGTGATATCCTTGATTCGGCCGTAGATGCGAAGCTGGTCGAAAAAGCCGGTTCTTGGTACAGCTATGCGGGCGAACGTATCGGGCAGGGACGCGAAAACGTCAAAAATTTCCTCAAAGAACATCCGGAGATCATGGACAGACTGGAAGCCCAACTTCTGGATCAACTAAAAAAAGAAGATGAAAAAGCCGAACCGGAAATCCCGGAATCCGATATTTCCGAAATCATGGATCTGTTCGTAGATGAAGACGGTGTGATCATCGAGGAATAAGAGAAAAAAGAAAAGTTTTGGACAAAATGGCTGAAAGAGACTTGACTTTCAGCTATTTCAGTGTTATGATAACTAAGTTGAGCCGCACAGACTGGGTTTTGAAGTGCAATCAATACGGACTGCCACCCACAATGGCGAGACTGGATAGAGGAGGAATTTATTAAATGTACGCAGTAATTGAAACAGGCGGAAAGCAGTACAGAGTACAGGAAGGCGACGTCATCACCGTTGAAAAATTAAACGCAGAAGTCGGCGACGTTGTTACATTCGACAAAGTGCTCGTTCTCGGCGAAGGTAAGGATATCAAAGTAGGTACTCCTTATGTAGGAACAGCGGTTACCGGAACCGTTGTAGAAAACGGCAAGGGTCAGAAAGTAATCATCTTCAAGTACAAAGCAAAGAAGGATTACAGAAAGAAACAGGGTCACAGACAGCCGTATACTATGGTTAAGATCGAAAGCTTAACCGGCGCAGCTCCTGTAAAGGATGCTCCGAAAGCAGAAGAAGCCGAAGCTGTAAAAGAAGAAGTGAAAGCTCCGAAAAAAGTTTCCGCTTCCATGAAAAAAGATGAACTCATTGCTTTCGCGAAAGAAAACAACATCGAAGTCGATGAAAAGGCTACCAAGGCTGTCATCATCGACACGATCGAAGCAGCGTTAAAGTAATAATCTGATATAGTTAGGAGGTACTTTTTATGGCAAGTAAAAAAGGTGTAGGTAGCTCTAAGAACGGTCGCGATTCCGAGTCGAAACGTCTTGGTCTTAAGGCTGGCGACGGTCAGCTCGTAAGCGCTGGCAGCATTCTGGTAAGACAGAGAGGAACCAAGTTCCACCCTGGTAACAATGTTGGTATCGGTGGAGATGATACATTATTCGCAAAAATTGACGGCGCGGTCAAGTTTGAAAGAAAGGACAAGACCCGTAAGCAAGTAAGCGTATATCCGAAAGAAGCTTAATTAGAGTTATGGACCCTGTACATTTCCGGATGCACAGGGTCTTTTTGTCTTGTCGCAATTTCCTTGTTTAAAAAAGCATAAGAAAGCCAGCTTCGGCGATTCGATTTTTAGCGGTAGACTTTCTTGTTATTCCGGAAATATCGAAACGGTAATTCCTACATAATAATAAAAAATGACCGAAAGGAGGTCATACAATGTTTGTAGACAGAGCAAAAATATATATCCGTTCCGGTAAGGGCGGAGACGGTGCGGTAACATTTAGGCGGGAACCATTTGTTCCCGAGGGCGGTCCGGACGGTGGAGACGGCGGACGCGGCGGCGATGTGATCTTCCAGGCTGACCGTAACCTCAGAACCTTGATGGACTTTAAGTATAAGAAGAAATATGAGGCTGAAAATGGACAGAACGGCATGAAAAAGAAACGCTTTGGCAAAGCCGGTGAAAATCTGATCATTAAGGTTCCGATGGGAACCGTTGTCATCGATGAAGAAACCGGGCTGGTCATGAAAGACCTCGTCAAAGACGGCGAAAGCTTTGTGGCAGCCAAGGGTGGACGCGGCGGACGTGGTAACACGAATTTCAAAAATTCGGTCAGACAGGCACCCAATTTCGCGGAAGCCGGCGGATCCGCAAAAGAGCGATGTGTGATTCTGGAGTTAAAACTGATTGCGGATGTAGGTCTTGTGGGATTTCCGAACGTCGGTAAATCTTCCTTGCTGGCCGTGGCCACGAGCGCACAACCGAAGATCGCGAACTATCCCTTCACAACGATCGACCCGAATCTTGGTGTCGTGAAGATCCATGGCAGCAGTTTTGTTATGGCGGATATCGCCGGCATCATTGAGGGTGCCAGCGAGGGGCTCGGTATGGGCTTCAAATTTCTCAAGCATATCGAGCGGACCAAGGTTTTAATTCATGTTGTCGATGTTTCCGGAAGCGAGGGGCGTGATCCGATCGAGGACTTTGACAAAATCAACAAGGAACTGGAACGATACAGCCCGCGAATCCTTAAAAAACCACAACTCGTTGCCGCAAATAAGATCGACATGATCGACGAAGGCGATCCGCAGTATCTGGCGTTCAAGGAACACGTCGAGAGTCTGGGCTATCCTGTTTTCCCGATGTCTGCACCGCTGAATCTTGGTGTTCAAGAAATTTTGGAGGCCGCACTTCGGGAGCTTCAAAAGATTGAAGCAAATCCAAAGGCACAGGAGGACGAGAACGAATACTTTGACTTTGAGAGTGAAAACAAGGATCCGAACTATCGTGAGATCCGCTGCGGCTATGATAAGGAAGAAGACGTTTACACGCTGGATGGCAAGCAACTGGAAAAAATCTTCAATTCCACGAATTTCAACGATATGGGCTCATTACGTTATTTGTATAAGTATATTGAGAAGAAAGGAGCCATCGACAAACTGAAAGATCTCGGACTCAAAGAGGGGGATACCATCCGTATCCAGGGTCATGACATGGAGTACTGGGAAGAATAGATACCTCGCCGGAATCCGGTGCTATTTTACTCTCTTGTCTCATAAATTGTATGGACAGGAGGGAAGTATGAATTATAAAGAAAAACTGATCACGCAGACGGTTCTTTGCTGTATGCTGTTCGTCAGCGCGAAAGGCTTGGAATTTTTACCCGGCGAGCGCGCGGAAGCTATGCGTGCGGCAGCGATGACGCAGATCGAAAAGAACTATACTGCCGATGACTGGAAGCAGTTTGGGAAGAAACTCCGGAAGACCGCAAAAGAAGTGCCGGCTGTCGTAACCGGCGTTGTTCTGCAGGCAAATCAGGACTCGAACGCCGAACCGGTCTATGCCGCTGCGGACGGAACCGTACTGCGCTCCGGCATTGATCCGCAGCATGGGATGATGGTCGAGATCCGGCATAAAAACCGTGTGAGCACGACCGGAAACCTCAGCAGCATCTGCAAGGTCCAAAATGAAACCGTAAAAAAGGGCGATCTGATCGGATATTACGATCCGTCCTGCGGAAAAGATCTGTATTATGACATCGCAGAAGAAAACTTTGCGTAAGATCGAAGAAACTATGAAAAAAAGATTATCAGAAGAAGAGATCAAACAATTATATCTGCGCTGCAAAACGCCAGCCCATGTGATCGGGCATTGCAGAGCCGTTGCGAATACTGCGGTAAAGATAGGGGAAGCGCTGAATCAGAAAGGTTTTCACTTTGATTTAGCGCTTCTCAAGAGCGCGGGTCTTGCGCACGATATGGCCAGAGTGCAGGAAGACCATGGCGGCGTTGCCGCGGACATTCTGGAAAAAATGGGCTATCAGGACGAGGCGGATATTATCCGCGGGCATATGACATACACTCTGGTCAAGACCGCGGACAAACTGACGGAATGTGATCTTGTCTGCTTGGCGGACCGGCTGGTGATCGAGGATCACTATGTGGGACTGGACAAGCGTTTCGACTATATCCTGCATAAGAACGAACACCGGGCGCTGGCGTCTGAGCATATCCTGACCGCGAAAGCACAGACCCGAAAATTGATGGACGATATGGAAGCCATCCTTGGCAGATCCATCGACAGCTTATTTACAGAAGCATGACGCAGAGAGAAAACAAAAACAGGTAAACATGAATAAGAAAGAAATGAATGCACAATATCAATTGGAGACGCTACTCAAGCGTGTCGAAAAGCCGGGAAGATATATCGGCGGGGAACTGCATGCCGTGATGAAAAAGCCGGAAGATGTCGCTGCGCGGTTTGCATTTGCGTTTCCGGATCTGTATGAGATCGGTATGTCCTATCTTGGGCTGCAGATTCTGTATCATCGATTGAATCAGCAGGATGGGATCTTTTGCGAACGCGTTTTTGCACCTGCGGGCGATATGGAAGCGCTGATGCGTGAGGAACACACACCGCTGATGACCTTAGAGACGAAAACCCCGGTCAGGAAAATGGATTTTTTGGGCTTCACCCTGCAGTACGAAATGTCCTTTACGACCATTTTGAACATGCTGGATCTGAGCGGCATTCCGGTTTACGCAAAGGATCGCGGAGAAGAATTCCCGCTGATCGTTGCCGGAGGACCCTGTGCCTTTAATCCGGAGCCTCTGGCCGATTTCATCGATCTTTTCCTGGTCGGCGATGGAGAGAACGCGCTGCCGGATCTGGTGAAGAAATATATCGAATGCAAGCAGAACGGCGTCTGTACCAAAGAAGCATTTCTACGGGAAGCCTGTCAGATGCCGGGCGTTTATGTTCCGCGCTTTTATGAATATACCTATCATGAAGATGGAACGATAAAAGGATTATGTAAACTTTACGATCGAGCACCGCTCCCGATACGTCGCGCTATCCTGACTGAGATCGAGAGCGTGGATTTTCCTGTAAATCCGGTGATCCCGATCATAGAGGCTGTGCATGACCGCGCGGTCGTTGAGACCTTTCGCGGATGTACCAGAGGCTGCCGTTTCTGCCAGGCTGGGATGATTTACCGTCCGGTTCGCGAACGCTCTAAGGAGCGGATCCTGGATCTTGCCAAAAGGCAACTGGAAAACACCGGAAACGACGAGCTTTCGCTGCTGTCGCTTTCGACCAGCGACTACTCCTGCTTTGAAGAACTTACGATGGCGCTGATCGATTACACGAAAAAAGAAAATGTTTCACTGTCACTGCCTTCTCTGCGCATTGACAAATTTGCCTTTGACGTGCTGCAGCGCATACAGGAATATAAAAAGTCCGGACTGACTTACGCTCCAGAGGCCGGAACACAGCGGCTGCGTGATGTTATCAACAAGGGCGTGACGGAGAACGATATTTATCAGTCGATCCGGCAGGCTCTGGAACTCGGCTGGAAGCATATCAAACTGTATTTTATGATCGGACTGCCGACCGAAACCTATGAGGATCTGGACGGAATCGTGGAGATTGCGCAAAAGATCCGCGAATTGAACTACCAGGTGAACGGATCGAAGAGTGGACGTTTCAGCTTGACGGTAAGCGTATCCAATTTTGTGCCGAAAGCGCACACACCGTTCCAGTGGGCGGCGCAGGACACGCCGGAAATGTTCGAAGCCAAGCACAATTATCTGGCGGAGCGCCTCAAAAAACTCAAAGGCGTGACCTTTCACTACCACGATAACAGAACCAGCGCTTACGAGGCGGTCTTTGCGAGAGGTGACCGCAGATGTAGCCGCCTGCTTTATGAAGCGTTCCGCGCCGGATGCCGCCTGGACGGCTGGACCGAATATTTTAATCGCGAGGGTTGGGAGACTGCCTTTGCCGAAAGCGGCATTGACGTTGCTTTTTACACGACCAGAGCACGCTCCTTTGATGAGATTCTGCCGTGGGATAGTATCGACAGCGGCATTTCCAAAAAATTTCTCAGAAACGAAGCGAAAAAGGCGCTTGCAGCCGAGACAACGCAGGACTGTCGGCACGGCTGTGTCGGATGCGGCATGAACCGGAATGTAAACTGTCCGATGGAGGGAATCTATGGCAAACAGATATGTGATTAAATTTTCCAAGACAGGCTATATCAAATATACCTCGCATCTGGATCTTCTGCGCATGTTCAAACGTGCGTTCAAAAAAACGAATCTGGGGCTCTGCTATTCGCAGGGCTTCAACCCGCATCCCAAGATGGGCTTTGCACAGCCGCTTTCTCTAGGGTATATCGGACGGAACGAGTTGATCGAGTTTGAAACGGAACGTCCACATATACCAGAAGAGATCCTGCAGAAAATGCAGGGACAGATGCCGGCGGGAATCGGGATCGTGTCCTGCGCGAAGATGGATGCTTCGATAAAATCGCTAGCCTCCGCCGCGGACAGCGCAGACTATATCATCTGGATCCTGACGGAGCAGTCCGAAAAAACGTTGCGCGCCGCACTGCGGGATTATTTGCAACAGCCGCAGATTCTGGCGATGAAGCGCATGAAAAAGACCAAAAAGGAAGAACCGGTCGATATCAAACGCATGATTCGCCGAATGGAAATTACTAAACTCGGTGATTTCGCGAGAATCGATGCACTACTGGACTGCGGAAGTCAGTCCAATTGTAGTCCGGAGCTTGTGATTGCAAGCTTCTGTAGGTTTGCAGGCATTGATACGCCGCGTTGGAATGTCGAAGTTGAGCGAAAAAATATAAATTTTGTAAGCAAATTACAATTTTAGTCTTGACATACTCCCCTTGCATGATGTAATATTGTGGAAAAGGAGGATGATGATGTATGTTAAATCGAGGAACGAATCTTTCGCTTCACGGGATGCGGCAGCATATCAACAAGGAAGCGCTCTGCCGTTTTTTTCAAGTACATAAAGATAAGATCAAAACAGTTGCTTTGCCGATCCTGGTCATAGCCGCTGTTTTGTTTTTTTGGCTCTACGGAAACGCTGCGGATTCGGTAACTGTCCAAGACGGTGCAGATCCGGCCGCAGCGGGAGCCGAATTAACGCAGGCTACGGCTGGGGAAGACGATACCGATGATCCCGGCGATACAGCCGCGACAACCGGCAGTGCGCTTCCAATCTATGTCGATATCTGCGGGGAGGTTCGGCAGCCAGGTGTCTATCAGATCACCGAGGGCACGCGCCTTTTTGAAGTCATCCGGCAGGCAGGCGGATTGACAGAAAACGCGGATATCAATGTCATCAATCAGGCAGAGACTGTCTGCGACGGACAAAAGATCCGCATTCTTTCTTATCAGGAGACCGCTGCGACAGCTGACGGTTCCGGGCAGATCTCCGGACAAAACGGCGCAGGCAGCGGAACGACCGGCGGTTCTGCCGTGGACACGGAGGGTAAAGTTGATCTCAATCGAGCCGACGCGGCAACCTTGCAGACGATCCCCGGAATCGGGCCCTCAAAAGCACAGCGGATCCTGGAATACCGCGAAACGTCCGGGCCGTTTGCCAAGATCGAAGATATCAAAAACGTCTCCGGTATCGGAAACAAGACCTTTGAAAGCATCCGCGACTATCTGACCGTCTCCTGAAATCTGCAAAAATTTCTCTGCAAAGTATAATCTTTTCCAAAATCGTCAAACCTAAGGACGAGGTGATAAGATGTTTACACGACAGAAGAAAAAGAGCTATCAGACATTTTTGTATACTGCCGTTGTCGTCACACTCTGCTTTTTGATCATTGCCCTGCTTTGGCCGCAGGAAAACACCGAAGAACCGGATCCGCAAACGGTCAACGCCCATTCCGGTCTCCGGCAGAACACGGATGATGCGGACGAAGATGCGCACGGAAGTCAGAATGGCGGCGGAGCGGAGGAATACGGCGATGACAACGAAGAAGACGGTGATGACACGAATGACGGCGACGCGGATCCGCAGGAGCCGAACGAAACCGACAATAAAAAAAATAACATGACGGACGATCCGGATTCATATTATTTAGTAAAGCGAGCAGACGGCCGGATCAAGGTATTCTTCGTCAACGCAGAGGGCGACATGATCGAACTGGAGGATACCGGTATCGTGTACGAGGTTCTGGGATCGGAGGATCAGAAGCTTTTTGACGATGGCTGCCGAGTCGAAACGCAAGAAGCGCTGGCTGTCCTGCTGCAGGATTTTGGAAGTTAGGTTTGGTCGGTTATCTATGAAAAGAAATATAAAAAAGGCAGTACTCTTATTCTGCTTTGTGCTGCTGCTGATCGGCGGCGTTGGCTTCGGCGTCCGTCATTATGAAGACGCAAAAGAAGCGGTTCAGGTCATCAGTGAACGCGTGCTGATCCCCGGCGGACAGTCTGTCGGGATTAAAATGAACGTAAAAGGCGTGCTGGTCGTCGGTCTGGAAGAGATCGAAACCGAAGACGGAATCACCAGTCCCGGCTATGACGCCGGACTGCAGATCGGAGATATCATCACCGAGATCGACGGCGTGCCGGTTTCTTACGCGTCCGAAGTCGCAGAACTGATCCGCGCCGCCGGTGCTAAGGAACTGCAGCTTCGCGTCATGCGCAAGGAAGAACAGGAAGACATCCGGGTGCGACCGGTTCTCGATCATGACGGCGGAGGCTATAAGATCGGTCTCTGGGTCAAAGAGAAGATCGCCGGAATCGGAACGCTGACCTTCTACGATCCGAAAACCAATACCTTTGCAGCGCTTGGCCACGGGATCTATGAAAGTCAGACCGGAACGCTGCTCGGCGCCGGCGACGGCCTGCTGCTGCCGACCGAAGTACGATCCATCAAAGAGGGCGCTGTCGGCAAGCCGGGCGAGATCCGCGGCGTCTTTTACGGAAGCGAAAAGCCGTTCGGCAGCATAAAAAAGAACTCCAACTTCGGGATCTACGCCAGAGGCAGCGAATTCAAGAAATTCACGGAATCCGAGCCGATCGTCATGGGCTATCAGGATCAGGTGGAAAAAGGCAAGGCTTATATATTGACCACGATTGATGGGGATAAGGTCGAGCAGTTCGATATTGAAATCACAAAGGTCAATCATCAACAGACAGCGGATGGAAAAGGTATGGAGATTAAGGTGACCGATAGTCGCCTGCTTTCTTACAGCGGTGGGATCGTGCAGGGCATGAGCGGTAGCCCGATTATCCAGAACAACCGACTAATCGGTGCGGTAACCCATGTTTTGGTTAACGATCCTACAAGGGGTTATGGGATCTTTGCCGAATGGATGTTAAAAGAATGCGAGGATTTGTAACATTTCCGGAAGAAATGAGCAAAAAGAACAAAAAAACGATCATTTTTCGTTTTTAACCCCGTTTCTTGTAACAAAATGTTTCAAAAAAGATTACCTGCGATGCTGCCAATATACTACAATAAATTTCGGGAACAGCGCGAAACGCGTAAAATCCCGTAAGATAAAGTGTTTATGTGAGGAAGTGGAAAGAACGGAAACGAAGTTCTGAGAAACTTAGAGGAGGAAAAAATGAAAAAGATTGCAATCGGTGTCGTAGATGACAACAGAGATTTCTGTGATGTAGTCACAGACCAGCTGAAGAAGCAGAACAATATGGAGATCATGTTTGTTGCAAACGACGGCCTGGAAGCAATGGAGCTGATAAACAAAGGAAATCATCCAGATGTTCTCATCCTGGATTTGATCATGCCGCATCTGGACGGCTTCGGTGTTTTGGAGGCATTGAACAACGAAGAACTGGAAAAATATCCGCGTGTCATCATGACATCGGCGGTCGGGCAGGATTCCATGATTCAAAAAGCGATGAAGCTCGGTGCACAATATTATCTTGTCAAACCGGTAAACATGAGCATGCTGATCAAGCGTATCAACCAGATACAGGAAACGGAATATTTTGTCCGCGAAAAAACGCAGGGCAATCTGCGAAAGGCTTTGGTTCTCAAGGATTCTCTGCTGAACAATGATCTTGAAATCGATATCACCAATCTGATCCATGAGATCGGTGTTCCGGCACATATCAAGGGTTATCAGTACATCCGCGACGCGATCACGCTGGTCGTATCCAATATGGATTTGCTCAGCGCAGTGACCAAAGAATTATATCCGACCGTCGCCGCGATGAACGGCACCACGCCAAGCCGCGTGGAACGCGCGATCCGCCACGCGATCGAGCTTTCGTGGAACCGCGGCAAGCTGGAAACGCTCAACAGCCTGTTTGGCTATACCATCCAGAACGACAAGGGCAAACCGACTAACAGTGAGTTTATCGCCATCATCGCCGATAAACTCAGACTGGAACGTAAAGTCGGCTGACCCGTCGGACTGATCGGATTGAGATCTTTCCCCTTTGCAGTCTCTCTGCCTGCCGGCAGAACTGCAAAGGGGTTTTTAACGCAAGGAGATCCAAAATATTTGAAAACGATCTGTGTAAGTGATACAAAATGGGGTATAATAAGAACAGATCTTCATACGAAAGAGGCGATAACCATGGTAACAAAAGAACAGATCGATCGGATCAACGCACTTGCAAAGAAGAAAAAGACCGAGGGGCTGACCGCGGAAGAGCAAGCGGAACAGAAAGTTCTGTACCGGGCTTATATCGACGCGTTCAAGGCAAATCTGAAGGCGCAGTTGGAGAATATCGAGATCATTGATGACGATAAGCAAGAAGTGGAAAAGATCGAAGAAGAGGTCGAAGAACTGGAAGAAACGCTGGATGAAAGCGAACATCGTCTGAACTGATGCGATACAGCGTGTCTGACGCGGTCGAAAAAGATTGAAAAGAAGTCTACATAAAAATGAACTCAGGGCGAGAAAGTGACAAATTTCTCGCCCTTTGTCGTATATAGTGTAAGGTGTAAATGTGTGAAAACAGTCAAACAGGCTGCAAAAAGGGGGAAAAGCATGAAAAGACAATTCTTAAAGAAGTTGCTGCTCGTCATCCTGCTCGTCGGCATGACCGCGACATTGGTATCCGGAGCTGAGCGATCAGATCTGATCGAAAATCTTGTCGGACAGCGGATCGAGATCCTGAATGCTTTTTTTAATGGAGGCATGAAGGTACGGGACGCTTCGGAAGCGCTACGCAGAGTCGAGCATGGAAGGCTTTTGGAGGAAGATCTGCAGACGATGAGAGATTACTTTCAGACCGATGTGGAGCAGGTCGTGGATTATCAGGTCACAGTCCCGAAGATTACCTACCAGGATGAGGAAGTCATTACAGCGCTTGTACAGGTCGTGTGGACAACCAAAGGACTTCCATGCGGCGAAGAGGAGGACGTCCTTTCTACGGACGAGGCTTATTACAGTGTAATTCTTGAAAAAAGTGAAAATTCCTATAAGATTGTGCAATTTTTTTAATTCCCATGTTTCATTTTGGGCTTTTTTTGGTATAATAGTTCTGTTAATCGTTCTTTCGGGTAATATTTCCCCGAAAAGTGCGCAAAGCATATGACACGGACAGTCTGACGGTCGTGTGAATCATATATGGTATGATAACCAAAGGAGCAAAAAGGTAATGAGAAACGTATACTTAGACTACTCAGCAACGACACCAGTCAAGGAAGAAGTTTTAAAGGCGATGCTTCCATATTTTTCAGAAAAATTTGGTAATCCGTCAAGTTTGTATGACTTAGGGTTAGAATCAAAGGCAGCGGTCGCGCATGCCAGAGAACAGGTTGCGGCATTGATCAACGCAGAACCTAGAGAAGTATTTTTTACCGCAGGCGGTACAGAATCCGATAACTGGGCTTTGTTCGGCGTCTGTGATAAATTAAAAGCAAAAGGAAATCACATCATTACGACGAAGATCGAGCATCACGCGATCCTACATTCCTGTGCTTTTCTGGAAAAACAGGGCTTTGAGGTTACCTATGTCGGCATCGACAAGGACGGCAGAGTCGATCTGAAAGAACTGGAAGACGCGATTACTGACAAGACGATCCTGATCAGCGTGATGATGGTCAATAACGAAATCGGAACCGTACAGCCAATCAAGGAAATTGCGAAAATTGCCAAGGCACATAAGGTTCTGTTCCATACAGACGCCGTACAGGCGTTGGGTAATGTTCCAATCGATGTCAAGGATATGGGAATCGATCTGATGTCTATGTCATCTCACAAGATTTATGGACCAAAGGGTGAGGGCGCTTTATACATCCGCAAGGGTGTCAAAATTTCTAATTATCTGCATGGCGGTGCGCAGGAATCAGGTCATAGAGCCGGTACCGAGAATCTGACCGGAATCGTTGGATTCGGTAAGGCGGCAGAACTTGCCGGAATCCATTTTGACGAACATGTCGCGCATTGCAGCAGCTTAAGGAACTACTTTGTCGACAGAGTGCTCAAGGAGATCCCGGATACGGAACTGAACGGTACGATGGACGGAAGACACCCCGGCAATGCGAATATTACGTTTAAGTTCATCGAGGGAGAATCTATCCTGCTTCTGTTGAATCAGTACGGCATCAGTGTTTCGACCGGTTCTGCATGTTCCTCCACCTCGTTGGAACCGTCTCACGTTCTGGTCGCACTCGGCGTACCGGTTGAAATGATTCATGGAACGGTCAGATTTACAATCGGTGATTTTACGACGAAGGAAGACATTGACTATGTCGTGGAAAATCTGAAAAAAGTTGTTGAAAAATTAAGAGCACTGTCTCCGATTCATGCACAGAAAGGTTGGTAAAAACATGGCTTTATATAACGATACCGTAATGGAACATTTCTTACACCCAAAGAATGTCGGCGAGATGGAAGACGCAGATGGAACTGGTATCTACGGCAGCCCGGTCTGCGGTGATATGATGCAGATTCAGATTAAGGTTGATAAAAATGACGTTATCACCGACGCGAAGTTCAAGACTTTCGGCTGTGGTTCTGCAATCGCATCCTCCAGTATGGCAACTTCTATGATTATTGGGAAGAAAGTTGAAGACGCACTAAAGATCACGAATCAGATGATCATCAATGAACTTGGCGGACTTCCACCAGTCAAAATTCACTGTTCTGTACTTGCGGACAAGGCTATCAAGAACGCGATTTATGACTATGCCATGAAGCATGGCAAGAAATATCCAGAATTAGAAGGATATGATCCGAATGCAGATGAGGATGACGAGGAACATGGAACTGCAGAAAAATAAAGTATTATTGGGATTAAGCGGCGGGGTCGACAGTGCCACCGCTGCTTTATTATTAAAAGAAAAAGGTTATGACGTGACCGGCTTCTATTTTGACGTCATGGGTGGAAACGAAAATGGCAGAGCCGAAGCGGAAGTAGTTGCTGCTCAGATTGGCATTCCATTGATCTATGAGAACGTTTCAGAAGATTTTCACAGGGTTGTCATCGAAAACTTTGTGAGCGAATATCGGTGTGGTCGTACACCGAACCCTTGCATCATCTGCAATCCGAACATCAAATTTCGCCGTCTGCTCCGACACGCCGATGAGATCGGCGCTTCTTATATCGCGACCGGACATTATTGCCGAATCCTGTACGACGAAGCAAACGACGCCTATTATATCCGCCGCGCGGCGAATGACAAAAAAGATCAGTCCTATATGCTGTATCGCCTGGGGCAGGACGTACTCAGCCGCCTGATTTTCCCGCTTGGAGAGTTCCTTTCCAAAGAAGAGACGCGCGAGATTGCCCGGAAAAGTCACTTGAGCAACGCGGAGAAAAAGGACAGTCAGGAAATCTGCTTTATTGACCAGGCAGATAATTACGTCAACTATATCACGGCTGCCGGCTATACCTCCGTTCCCGGAAATTTTGTCAATCGGGATGGCAAGATCTTAGGTCGGCACCGCGGTATCCTGCACTATACGATCGGACAACGAAAAGGGCTCGGTGTCGCGCTTGGAAAACCGGCATTCGTAACCGAGATCCGCTGTGCGCAGAATGAGGTCGTGCTCGGCGACAACGCAGATCTCTTTGCCTGTGAGGTTGCGTCTGTATGCAATGTTTTCGCGGATGGAGATCCGTCCGCTTATGACGGGAAAAGGGTTTTGGCAAAAGTGCGTTATTCCGCGCCGCCGTCGGAAGCGCTTATCCGGATGGATGGTGATCGAATTCAAACTGTTTTTGAAAAACCGCAGCGTGCGATGACACCAGGACAGTCGATCGTTTTTTACGATGAAGAAAAAATGCTCGGTGGCGGTTTTATCGTGTGAAAGGATTGCCAGCATAAAAAACTCATCTTCTCAAATAATAATCTTGAGGGGAGAGTGATGAAAGATGAACAAAGCTGCAGGAGCAGTTGTGATGGCGGCTGTCGGAACCGCGGCCGTGATGGCATATGCGTCGATGAAACCGCATGCCAAGAATCAGCTGAAAAAGGAGTTTCGCAATACATTCCATCATATGGATGATGTCAAAGAAGAACTCTGCCATGTCCGCGATGATATGACGGATATGGCGAGAACGCTGAAAAGTCAAATGTAGAAAAACACAAAAGAATGAACAAAAGTCTATGGTTTTTCATAGACTTTTTGTTCATTTTGTGGTACAATTTTTATTATTGCTTGACAATTCTTTCAATTTCTATACAGCAATTCAGGAGGAACCTACAGATGGAAAGATTGGGATTAAATGAAATCAGAAGGAGATTTTTGGACTTCTATGCTTCAAAAGATCACTACGTCGGCAAATCAGCCAGTCTGATTCCGAGAAATGACAAATCAATACTTATCATAAACTCTGGCATGGCGCCGCTCAAAGCATATTTTGCAGGAACGGAAACTCCTCCGAAGAAGAGGATGTGCACCTGCCAGAAATGTATCCGTACCGGCGATATTGACAATGTTGGACATACCGCCCGACATGGCACATTTTTTGAGATGCTTGGAAACTTCAGCTTTGGTGATTATTTCAAAAAGGAATCCCTGACTTGGGGCGTAGAATTTCTGACGCAGCATCTTGGTTTTCCTCTGGACAAACTGTGGGCGACCGTTTATTTAGATGATGAGGAAGCCATCGGCATCTGGGAATCGCTCGGTATGAAACCGGAGCACATCGTTCGTTTAGGCAAAGAGGACAACTTCTGGGAAATCGGGCTTGGTCCATGCGGACCGGATTCCGAAATCTTCTACGACCGCGGCAAGGAATTTGGCTGTGGTAAACCGGACTGCAAACCGGGCTGCGACTGCGACCGTTTCTTAGAGATCTGGAACCATGTATTTACACAGTTCAATAAGGAAGAGGACGGTTCCTATTCCAAACTGGCTCATCCGAATATCGATACCGGCATGGGTCTGGAACGGATGGCCTGCGTTATGCAAGGCACCGATTCCATCTTTGATGTCGATACGATTAAATATATCTTAGACGGCGTTGTTGAAAAATCCGGCGTTGATTATCACGACGGTGCAGAACCGACCGATGTCTCCATTCGTATCATCACGGATCATCTGCGCGCGATGACTTTTATGATTGCGGACGGCATTATGCCTTCCAATGAAGGAAGAGGCTATGTACTGCGCAGACTGCTCAGAAGAGCGGCGCGTCACGGACGGATTCTCGGTATCAAGGGGGGCTTTCTGGTGGAACTGTCCAATCGTGTCATAGAAGTTTCCGGTGAAGCATATCCTGAATTAGTAGAAAAGAAGGACTATATTCAGAAGATTATCCAGGTTGAAGAAGACAACTTCGCGGCAACCATCGACAAGGGTGAAGAAATCATCGCCGGTTATCTCGAAGACCTAAAAAAAGCAGGAAAGACCATGCTCGACGGCGCCAGCGCTTTCAAGCTCTACGACACCTATGGCTTCCCGCTGGAGCTGACCGAAGAAATCCTTTCGGAAAACGGCTTTACGGCTGACGAGGACGGTTTCAAAGTTCATATGCAGGCACAGAAGGAGCTTGCGCGAAAAAATAGAAAATCCAACGAAGACGAGGGCTGGGACAAGAATGAACCGGAACTAGATGTTGAAAAAACTGTATTTACAGGCTATGATACATTACTGGATACCGCTCATATTGTGGCGATCCTTATCGACGGCAAACTGACCGATTCCATCGGTGAAGGTCAAAAAGCAACCGTAATCGTAGATCGAACACCGTTCTATGCTGAAGGCGGAGGTCAAGTTTGCGATAAGGGTTTTATGTCAACAACAGGAGATGGCGATGAAAAGATCTTTGATGCGAAAGTGACCAAGGTTGAAAAGAAAGATGGAATCTTTTATCATACCATCACAGTCCTGACAAACGAGATCCATGTCGGCGACGAAGTTCTGCTGTCCGTCGATCAGGAAAAGCGAAACTCTACAGCCAGAAACCATACCGCGACCCATCTGTTGCAGAAAGCACTCCGAGAAGTGGTCGGAACGCATATCGAACAGGCGGGCTCCATGGTTAACGAAAATCTTCTGCGTTTTGACTTTTCGCACTTTGAGGCAGTAACACCGGAGCAACTCACAAAGGTGGAATCGATCGTCAATGAAGTGATCAATCACTTCCTGCCGGTTCGCACCGATGAAATGACCATGGAAGAAGCGCAGAAAACCGGCGCGATGGCGCTTTTCGGCGAGAAATACGGTTCAACTGTCAGAGTGGTCAATGCCGGCGACTGGTCGATCGAGCTCTGCGGCGGCACGCATGTTCAAAATACCGGCGAGATTGGTGCGTTCAAAATTGTATCCGAGGGAGGCGTCGCTTCCGGAGTCAGAAGAATTGAAGCGATTACAGGAGTCGGCGTTCTTTCTGCGGCAAAACAGGCTGAAGCGATCATCGCGCAAGTTTGTGAAGCGTTAAAATGCAATAAAACCGTGCTCGTCGACAAAGCAAAATCCATGGCGGAAGAACTAAAAGCACTAAAAAAAGAGCTGGAAGAAATGAAAAAAGCGGCTATGAGCGGCGAAGTCGACACGATGGTGTCCAATGCTAGAGAAATCAACGGCATAAAATTGATTACCAAGGAATTTGCGGATTATGACGTTGCAGACTTGCGCAATCTCTCCGACGACATCAAAGCAGCAAATAAGAGCGTGATTATGGTTTTCGCGGCCGTGAACGGGTCAAAGGTGACCATTCTGGTATCGGTAACGGATGACCTTTTAGATAAAGGCTATCACGCAGGCAATATGATCAAACAGATCGCGGCGGCATGCGGCGGGGGCGGCGGCGGAAAAGCCGACATGGCTCAGGCCGGAGCAAAGGATGCGTCGAAAATCAAAGATGCTTTTGCAGTTGCAGAATCTTTAATAAAATGCTAAAATAGAACTGGTAAAAGAAAAAGAAGATGTAGGAAAAGAAAGGGGAGTTTGGAAATGGATAAAAACACAATTATGTTTAATGCGTTTAAGCCGCAGAAAAACAATAAACAGATTTTAGAAGAAGTTTATCGTGCACTGAAAGAAAAAGATTATAATCCGATTGATCAGCTGGTAGGATATCTGATTTCCGGAGATCCTTCCTATATCACCAGTCATCGCAATGCGAGAACCCTGATCAAAGGTGTTGACCGTGATGAACTGATCGCGGAAATGCTTAAAGAATATATCGATGTTGAATGATTTTTTGAAGCGGACCATGCGTCCGCTTCTTTCATATGCTGTGATAGATTTTTAACACTTAGATCCAAGAAACAGCAAGACGATCGAAAAACGAAAAAGACAGGAGCGTAAAAAGTAATGAGAAAAATAGCACTGGATGTTGGCGATAAAACAGTTGGGGTCGCGGTTTCGGATCCTCTGAACATTACCGCGCAGGGGATCCTGACACTGGAACGGGTCGGCATCCGCAAGGATACCGGCAAGATCCTGGATCTGGTAAAAGAATATGGCTGCGATACCATTGTGATCGGTTTGAATAAGAACCTGGACGGTTCCGACAGTATCCAAACCGAAAAGGTTTATGAATTCCGCACGATGCTGGAAAACAAAATGCGTTCTACCGGAATGAAAGGAATCGAAGTGGTCTGGCAGGATGAACGTTTCACGACAGTGATCGCCGAACGCGTTCTGATCGAAGCCGATGTGCGTCGCAAGGACAGAAAAAAAGTGATTGATAAGCAGGCAGCGGTTGTCATTCTGCAAAGTTATCTGGACAGCCTCAGGTAAGAACGACTACTACAAAAAGAATGGAAATGGCGAAGACGAACAGGAGATAAAACAGAGATGAAAGACTTTTTAGAAAGAAAAGATATTGTGATTTCCGTAAAGCGTTACGGGATTGATGCGCTCGGCGCTATGGCGCAGGGTCTGTTCTGTAGTTTGCTGATCGGAACGATTATTAATACATTAGGTACGCAACTGAACATTGGTGTTTTGACGATGACCGTTGTGACCATCAATGAAATTCCATATACTGTAGGTGGCCTGGCTTCGGCGATGAGTGGACCGGCCATGGCTGTTGCTATTGGTTACGCGTTGCATTGCCCACCGCTGGTGCTGTTTTCTTTGATTACGGTCGGCTTTGCGTCCAACGCGCTCGGCGGAGCCGGTGGTCCCCTAGCTGTTCTCTTTGTTGCGATTTTCGCGGCGGAAATCGGAAAAGCGGTCTCCAAAGAAACGAAGATCGATATCCTCGTCACTCCGCTAGTCACCATCGGCATCGGTGTTGCGCTTTCGGCATGGTGGGCGCCTGCGCTCGGTGCGGCAGCCATGAAAGTAGGAAATCTGATCATGTGGGCGACCGATCTGCAGCCGTTCCTGATGGGAATTCTGGTCTCCGTGTTGGTCGGCGTTGCACTGACCTTACCAATCTCCTCGGCAGCCATTTGTGCCGCGCTGCAGCTTACCGGTCTTGCCGGTGGTGCAGCTGTCGCAGGCTGCTGTGCGCAGATGGTAGGATTTGCAGTGATGTCTTTCCGGGAAAATCGCTGGGGCGGCTTGATCTCGCAGGGTCTTGGTACCTCCATGTTGCAGATGGGCAACATTGTGAAAAATCCTCGTATCTGGATCGCACCGACCTTGACTTCGGCGATCACTGGTCCGATCGCGACTTGTGTTTTTCATATGCAAATGAACGGACCGGCGATTTCTTCCGGCATGGGAACCTGTGGTATGGTAGGACCAATCGGCGTTTATACCGGATGGGTCAATGACACTGCTGCGGGATTAAAGGCTGGAATTATTTCTATGGACTGGATCGGACTTGCATTGATTGCCGTCATTCTTCCGGCCGTGATCTGCCCGCTGATCAACTTGTGTCTGCGCAAGATTGGCTGGGTCAACGATGGAGATCTAAAACTGGTCGAGTAATGGAAGCGGTGGCAAGACAAAAGCCGTAAGTCCATCAAGAATACAAAAAACGCGAGGCTTTGCTTTGTATGATGCAGGTGCTCGCGCTTTTTTATGTCAGAAATATGGAAGTGATATTTACGCAACTACGATTTATATGTAGTAGTCATCCTTTGACTGTTTCTTTACAGTCAAAAATGCAGCAATATCCACAATTACCACGAATCCAAGGAATACATACGTCAATCGATCATCTGACATCATCAGGCAGAAATCATAAAAACCGTGGAGAACCACAGGAACAAGAAGCGCAAGTAGTTTGAAGCGTCTTGCTTTGCCACGGTTGCCATTGCTTTCAAAGAATTTTGCGCGGGAGTAGAAGAGACCCATAAATACCGCAAAGGTACAATGTCCCGGAATTGCCAATAAGCCTCTGGAAATCACTACGCCAAAGCCATAATTCATGACGTAAAGAATATTCTCTAAGCCGGCAAAACCCAGTCCAACAAATACAGCGTACACAATGCCATCAAAAGTATAGTTGAAATCCGGACTGTGCCACGTTTTGCGTTTTAGAAAGAAATACTTTGAGCCTTCTTCAGCAATGGCAACAATACCAAAACACAGAATGATATAATAAGTTGTTCGATTCTGTACCTGGACAGCATTCAGAATACCGGAAAAAACATCCTCCAAAACGCTGGCTGGTATACAAGATAGCATACCAGATCCGAATAGCGCCAACAACAGGCCAAATGGTTCTTTGTCAATCTGATCCTGTTTGTAAACGTAAATCATAAGAATGATTGCAGGAAGCAATGCTGCAGCTAAAATAATCTCCATAAATACGAAAACTCCTTCATTTTTTTTGCTTATATATCATCATTATAAACGAAAATGCTGCTAAAAAAAAGGATAATCTTCAAAAAAAGAGAATACCGGGATTCACGGAGGAGATAACAAAAGTTTTCTGATTGATCTATAACTATTCCTAAAATCATAATTTTGGGAATAGTTATTGTCCTGCGGAAGTATTTTGTGAATAAAACAGTCGTGATCAACCCGCAGCTACCGAACCACCGCTTCACCAAAGTGTGTAAAAATGAGGCTCTATTTTGCGTTTTAAGCGATTTTTCTAGCAAACAAATATTATTATATAAACACATACCTATTCTCCAAACGTTGAAAAAGCGGGAAAATCATTGCATATGCATTGATTTTCCCGCTTTTTCACATCATTCGTCATAAATTGGAACCTGGATTGTCATGCCGGCATATAATTGATCCGCGCGTATGTCGTTCAGCCTACATAGACTGTAGACCGCTTCGCGTGTGTCCATATCTGCCGGCATATAGGTCTGCGCAATCGACCACAAAGTATCTCCGTACGAAACTTCGATATCTGCGTAATTTTGAATGGTCAAACTATCAGCTGTATTGAAACCTAACGCAAAGTTGCATGCAGTGGTAATCATAAGGATCGTTAATACGACAAATACGGTAAATCTGAATCTGTTCGCAATTCGATAAGTCTTTCTCATTAGGTTTCCACCCCTTTCAAAACATTTGTTCTTTTTTATAATATAACAGAATAAATGTTCGATGTCAAGCAATTTTGCGAACAAACGTTTAAAAAAGTGCGAACGAATTTTCTTGTTTCTTGTTCGAAATTATTGAATGGTCAAAAGTTCCTTTATCAGCTCCACACACTGGTTCATCTGCCGGATGTTGGCAAATTCGGTCACGCCGTGGTGATTAAAGGTTCCGGTTCCGAGATTCGGGCACGGCGGTCCCATGATCACCAGCGGATAAAGCGGCATCAAAAGACTCGCGTGTGGCAGCAGCATCAGACCGAACAAAGGTAACAACAGTGCCAAGGCGGCCGTCTAAGCACCGATCTTATTAAAGATCGTCAGCGAACGGTAACAGCGGAGCAACTGAGCCGGATGGAAAGAAAATCTTTCTGCCGGACGATCCGCGTGTTTACGCGGTTTTACGTCGTTCTGCCCTGTATAATAGCGTGGACCGCTTGCCTGTGGGGTTTCCTGCGAGCCCCGGCCTGCTGCGTTATCTGCCGTCTGCGCCTGTCCTTGATCTTGATCTTGATCTTGATCCTGCGTGATGCCTAAAAGATAGTCGGTCGTCACGCCGAGCGCTTTGCTCAGCGGCATGAGCAGCGTGATCTCCGGATAGCCCTCCCCTGTTTCCCAGCGCGAGATCGTTTTGTTGCTGACATTGATCACTTCTGCGAGCTGCGACTGCGTCAATCCTTTTTCTTTTCGAAGTTTTGCGATCTTTTCAGCAAGATTGTAATCCAAGCATAGCAGAAGGTAAGAGAAAAGCCTAGCTATGCCTTCAAGAACGAGTCTATGAATCATAGACCTGCGGCAAATGTCCTATTTTGCGATCTTTTTGTGCATTTTGTCGAGCCAGGCGTTGATCTTTTTTCGATAAAGCAGACACAATCCGCAGGCAATCACCGCAAGAACCGCCAGAATGATGACCCCGATATAATTTTTGCTTTCCACCATCTTCCCCATCAGCAGGCAACCGATCATGCCGGGCAGTCTGCCGACCGCCGACAGCAGCAGGAACGGCTTAAAGCGCATTTCGGAGGCGCCGGCCGCATAACTGATCATGTCCTTCGGCAGTCCCGGGATCAGATAGAGAAAAAAGACGATCGTATAGGCCTGCCGTGAATTCAGCCGTTCGATATAATAACTCATCCTTTCTTCCCCAAAGAAAAGATGCAGGAAGTCCCGTCCCAGTAGTTTTGCGAGCAGGAATGAAATGCCGGTTCCGATGACAGCCCCAGCCATCGCGTACAAAAGCGCCGGCCAGAATCCGAACAGGTAGCCCGCGGCCATTTGGAACACTTGTCCCGGAATGACGCTGATGACGATCTGCACGATTTGAAATCCGATATAGATCAGGATCGATTGGCTTTTGTACTGATTCAGGAACGCGACGATGGAGTCAATGTTCTGAAAGCCCTTGAGCCATTCCATCTTAAAAAAATACAGATACAGCGGTATGCCGATCACGATCAGCAGCAGAACTGCGATTTTTACGGTGGAAAGTATCAGCTTGCGGGCGTTCAGCTTTTTTTCGGCTTTGAGATTCTCCGCGCCGGTATTCAAGCTCTTTTTTGCTTGCGCTGCCTTTAGATCCAATTCCAGCTTGGCCTGCTCTGCTTTGCGGTTAAATTCTTGTTTCTTTGTTTGTAAGTCCTTGGACTTCCGTTCTCTTTCGTTCTCATCCATTGTTTTGTCCCCTGTATATCTTTGGATCGATTCCCCTGTGATCCGTTTGCCTTTATCCTATCTTCATGTGGCCGGTTTTTAATCTATGATCAGCAAGCCGTCCTTGAGCATGGTGTCCGCGGCTTTGATAACGCCGAATTTGGCATGTTCGTAGGTCAGCCCGCCCTGAAAGTAAGCAATATACGGCTCCCTCATCGGCGCGTCAGCCGAGAGTTCGATCGTAGAGCCCTGTACGAATGCGCCGGCTGCCATGATGACCTGATCTTCATAACCCGGCATGTCTCCCGGTACCGGTGAAACAAAGCTGTCGATCGGCGCTGCTGCCTGGATCCCTTTGCAGAACGAGATCAACTTCGCCGGGTCTTTGAATTTGACAGACTGCACGATATCCGAACGCAGATCCTCGGCTTTTGGAGAAACATCAAAACCAAGCAATTCAAAAGTTTTCCCGCAGAGGATCGCCCCTTTGACCGCCCCATTGGTCACCTTCGGTGCGATAAACAGTCCTTGCAGCATGGTTCTGGTCTGTCCGTAGGTCAGTCCGCATTCCCCGCCGATGCCCGGACAGGTCATGCGGTACTGGATCTGATCAATCAGGTCTTGTCTTCCGGCAATATAGGCACCGCTGAGCGCCAGCCCACCGCCCGGATTCTTGATCAGTGAGGAGGCCATCACATCCGCGCCGACATCCGTCGGTTCCTTCGTATCCAAAAACTCGCCGTAAGAGTTGTCGACCATCTTGACGATGTTCGGATCGACTTCTTGGATGGCCGCCATCAGTTTTTCGATCTCATCGATAGAGATCGCTTTGCGCCAGGAATATCCGGTTGCGCGCTGCGCGGTGATCATGCGGGTCTTATCGGTGATCGCTGCTTTGACACCATCGATGTCGATGGAACCGTCCGGCAGCAGTTCAACCTGCTTGAATGTTACGCCATAGTCCTTGAGGGAACCGTTTCCCTTCTCATAATTCGTGATGCCGATGACCGTCTGCAGGGTATCGTAAGGATCTCCGGTCGCGTAGATCAGTTCATCCCCCGGTCTTAAAAGGCCAAGCAGCGTAGTTGCCAACGCATGGGTACCGTTGACAAAAGTTGTCCGAACCAGCGCCGCCTCCGCATGGAACACATCCGCAAAGACCTGCTCGATCGCGTCCCGTCCTGCATCATCGTAGCCGTAACCGGTCGTCCAGCCAAAGTGCATGTCCCGGATCCGATTCTTCTGGAATGCCGCCAGCACCTTGTACTGATTGTATGCCATGATGTCATCCAGCTCAACAAAACGATCCGCGACCTGTTTCTCCGCCTCCGCGACCACATCCAGCACCCTGGCATCTATATGAAATTCGTTCTGTAATAGCTCCCTTGTTTTTGATTGATTCATTGTTAACTCCTATTTTCTCCTATTTCAACGTAAAGCACAGACAAATAAATGCAAATGATTTCGCAGCTGCTGCATGAATTGCATACGACATCAGGCAGATTCACAGCATGCGCGGAATCACTGTTTGAGCGTTGCAAACGCGAGTTTGATTCGCGGCACTGTGAATCAAATGATGAGTAAAAGCAATTCACAGCAGCGAGGACTCATGCAGCATTTATTTGTCTGTGCGCTCCTCCTCCCACTCCATATCCTTCACTAGGTCTCTCTTGACATTGATCTTCTGCCTTGCGTAAAGCTGGGTGGTGGTGACTTGTTCGTGGTCTAAAAGCGCGGCAACATCGAAGATGGAATTGCCGCGTCCGATCAGGCTAGTCGCTGCGGTTGCCCGCAATTTGTGCGGGCTGTAGCCGGCGCGCTTGGTCGTGTGCAGCGCGATCGCGGTATATTTTTTGACCAGTTCTCGAATTTGCCGTTCCGTCATTCGCCTTCCTTGCAAAGACAGGAACAGCGCGTCTGTGTCCTCGTCACGGGAAATGCTGATCAGACCGCGTTCGTTGTCGATATAGTCATGCAGAACCGCAGTGGCCGACTTATTCAGCGGCATCACGGATTCCTTGCCGCGCTTGCGGTAAATGGTGAATTCTCCGCGATGAAAATTGAATGAGGACAGGTTCAGCTGCTGCAGCTCCGAAAGCCGCAGCCCGTAGGTCAGGAACAGGATCAGGATCGCTTTGTCCCGCTTTTTCGTCTTTTCCCAATAGGCATGTTCGCGCTCGGTCAGCCCGGTTCCCTCGGAAACCGCATCCAGCATGATCATCACCTCATCATCCTGCAGAGCCTTGATCTCCCGCTCACCGGGACGCGGCACGCGGATCGGGTCAAAACCGTCGGTAATGTTTTTGCTCAGCAGTTCGTCACGATATAGCTGTTTGAACATCACCGAGACCGAAGATTTTTTACGCGCCAGAGACTTATTGGAATTTTCGTAAACATATACAGTATCTCCCATGTCGACTTTATATCTGCGGCAGTAATCCAAAAACATATTGATGTCGACCGCCTGCACCTCTTCCAGTTCCGAAATCTTGATCTTATCCGGACTTTCAGCGTGCGTCAGGTCTGTTTCCGCGATCAGATACTTAAAAAAGAACGTGATATCGTGCAGATAGGCCAGCCTCGTCGCGGGCAGCACATTTCCTTTCAGATACGAGAAAAACCCGCGCAGAAACCGCGGCAGTCCGTCCTCCAGTTCTTCGCACTCCAAAAAAATATCATTTTCCTTTTTGATCACATTGTCGGGTCGGTCACTTTTATTGTGGATCCGTATTTCTCTTTCAGCCATGATAAAATACTCCGTATTGCGTCATCATCATTTGGGTAGCGGTCAAGGTCAAACCAGGTCATATCCTCATAGCGTCGAAACCAGGTCAGCTGCCGCTTGGCGAGATGCCGACTGTTCTTTTTAATCAAACGGATAGCCTCGTCTTTGGTATAAAGACCATCAAAATAGCCGATGATCTCCTTATAGCCGATGCCCTTCATCGAAATGTCCTCTTCGGCCAGTCCCATCTCCAGCAGGTTCTCGACCTCCTTAAAAAGGCCCTCGCGGACCATGCTGTCCACTCTTTGATTGATTCTATCATATAAAGTGTCACGATTTCGTGTCAATCCGATCAAAATCGCGTCATAATCCTTACATTTTTGCTGACAATGCTTGAAATCCGTGATCGGATTGCCGCTTTCCGCACCCTCCAGCGCACGGATCAGCTTTTTCGTATTGTTCGGGTGGATGCGTTCCGCGGTTTGGGGGTCGATGGCAGCCAGCTTCTTGTGCAGGTACGCGCTGCCGAACAGTTCCGCCTCTTCTTCCAGGCGTTTGCGGAGCTCCTGATCCTGCGGGGCGTTGCTGAAGTCCATTTCGTAAAGCAGCGCATTGAGGTAAAGCCCTGTGCCGCCACTGATGACCGGTACTTTCCCGCTTTGGAAAATCTCTTCAATCGCCTTTTTTGCCAGCTCCCGGTATTTCGCAACTGAGAAAGGCTCTCGCGGATCGATCTCATCGACCAGATAGTGCTTGACTTCTCGCTGCTCCTCCGGCGTCGGTTTGGCGCTGCCGATATTCATATATTGATAAAGCTGCATGGAATCGCAGGAAACGATCTCGCCGCCGACCGCTTTCGCAATGGCAATGGCATATTTCGTTTTACCGACCGCAGTCGGTCCTGCGACCACAATGATCTGCCGCATAAAAAAATTCCTTTCTGTCAGTACCCTTACATTCGGTATTATACCCGTTTGAACATCTTTTCGATCTCGTATTCCGTCAGTTTGATGAAGGTCGGTCTGCCGTGCGGGCAACTGAACGGATTCCTGCATTTTGCGAGTGAGCTCATCAGCCCGGTGATCTCCTCCGGCTTTAGGACATCGTGCGCCTTGACTGCCGCTTTGCAGGACATCATGATGAGCTTGTCGATCACCACGCGATTGGAAAGATCCGTAGAATTTTTGATGTTGTCGATGAAATGGCGGATAAAGTCCTCTGCTTCCGTCAGTTCCATAAACATCGGGATCTCCGAGACCCGATACGTTTCCTCTCCGAACGCTTCGATGGTGAATCCCATCTTCGTGAGCGCGTCAAGCCAGTCAAAACGGTCCACATGTGCTGCCAGAGAAACATGGATCAAGAGTGGCAGCATCAGCATCTGCTTGGATTTTTCACTGCGTTCGTACTCGCCGACCAGCTTTTCGTAAAAGATCCGCTCGTGTGCCGCGTGCTGATCGATCAGATAAAAGTTCTTCTCGTCGACCGCGGTGATATAGGTGTTGAAGATCACGCCGGTCGTGCGCAAAGCGTCAAAATCAAATGGCTGCATGGTCGGTGGCTCTACGGATAGATGCGGAGAGCGATCCGTGTGCAGATCTGTTTGCGGCTCCGCTTGCGTGCTCTTCGCACTTAACGCAGGATTCGGTTCGCTCTGGGCAGACAGCGCAGCAGGTGGGATCGTCGGATCTTGTTTGGGCTGCGCCGCTTGCGCTTCATCTGCCGGATTTTTCATACTTGACAGTATCTGTTTTATGTCAACCTGATCTTCTTTTGCTTTGACAGAATCCGGTTCCTGTTTATATTTGAAGATATTTTTGTCTTGTGTAAACGCCGACCTTTGCGGTGCGGTTTCTTGATTTTCGCGCAGGGCGCTGAACACGCGCTCATATACCTTCGCACCGGACAGTGCTTTTTCTTCCTTTCCGTTGAAGAGGTTCCCGGCATCCACGACTGCATTTTCGGTTGCCAGTGCTGCGATAATTCCCCGGGAAATAAAGTCGATGATCTCGTTTTCGTGGTCGAAGCGGACTTCCCGCTTGTTTGGGTGGATATTCACATCCAGTGCCGCCGGATCCGTCGTCAAAAACAAATAAACGACCGGATAACGGCCCTCGAACAGCCTTTCTTTGTAACCCAGCGCAACACCCTTTTCCATGACTTTACTGTTCACCACACGCCCGTTGACGAAGAAGATCTGGCTGCCACGGGTGGTTTTGGAGAACGCCGGCGTGGAAATGTAGCCCTCCAGTGCCATATTGCCATCCTGATAGGTCAGCGGTACCATATTTTTGGCATCGACATCCTTATAAATCCGGATGATGCTGTTCAGACGGTTGCCGTCGCCTGTTGTGGCAAACAGTACCTTGCCGTTATTGATCAGGCGAAACTTCACATGCTTATAGGCCAGTGCCATCTGGGAAAGAAAGTCAATGATCATGCCGCTTTCGGCGCCGTCGCTTTTCATAAATTTCAGGCGAGCCGGCGTGTTATAGAACAGGTCTGTGATGACCATGGTCGTACCGTCCGGGCAGCCTGTGGACTCTTTGGTCAGGATCTCGCCGCCATGAAGAGCCAGTCTTGTTCCGAGTTTTTCATCCGCACATTTGCTAATCAATTCAGATCTGGTGACTGCACAGATGGAGGCCAGTGCTTCACCGCGGAAACCCAGGGTTTCGATGGCATTCAGATCGTCAGCCGTCTCGATCTTGCTGGTCGCATGCCGCAAAAATGCGGTCTCGACCTGGTCGGCGGGAATACCGCAGCCGTCGTCTGTGACCCGGATGTAGGACTTGCCTCCATGCTTGATCTCTACGACCACAGAGGAAGCTCCGGCATCCAACGCGTTTTCCACCAGTTCTTTCACGATGGAAACCGGCCGCTCGATGACTTCGCCGGCTGCGATTTTATCTGCGATAGATTTATCTAAAATTCGAATCATGCTGTTACTCCATTCGTATTGTCATCTGATTACACATAAAAAGTATACCACAAAAAAGCAGAAAAGACCACCGTTTGCTTTTCATTATCATGAACGATTATCTAAGATATCAGACAGCTGACAGGTTTCGCGTTGATAGTGTATAATATTTTGTGTAAACGATGCATCAGACACCACCAAAAAACGACAAAGACGATCTCTATGGTCTTTGTCGTTTTCAGTTCATTTGATTCTAGCAACAACATGTGTTTGCTACATCAATTACATATCCAAGTTTGCAGCATTGACACCTTTCTTCTTTGTATAAAAATAGGAAATGATATAAATAATCAAATAGCATGGTGCGCAAACATAGATCGCAATCGCCTCACTCGGATCCATCAAAGTCAGGACAAGCATAGCCATAAAGCCTATGATACCTAAAATCGGAACCAGCGGATAAGCAGCAACTTTAAATGTTAAATCCTCCAGTTTGCCGCCCTCTGCAAGATAACGTTTGCGGAAACGAAGCTGGCAGATGCAGATTACGGTATACATAAAAATATTTCCGCCGCCGATGAAATATACCAGGAACAAATATACGGTGTCTTCGGCAAGGAACTCCGACACAATACCGACCATTGCGAAAATCATACTGATCGCTAAGGCAACGATCGGGACACCATTCTTGCTTGTCTTCGCGCATACCTGCGGAGCCTGTTTGAATTTTGCCATTGACCACAGATAGCGGCTGCATGCATATACGAAATAGTTTCCGGAAGAAAGCGCGGATGTCAGTACGATAATGTTTACAACCAGTGCAGCGCTCTTAAAGCCTGCATTTTTGAACACATATACAAACGGACTGCCCAGCACAGAAGCTTCATTCCAAGGAAGAAGCGCTGCTACGATCGCGATGCTTACAACCGTTGCTGCGATCAAAATAATAATCGTCAGGTTGATCGCTTTTGGCATATCTTTTTCATTTTTGATTTCACCTGCCGTGGATGCGATCATTTCGGTACCGGCATATGCATAAAACGCGGTGAGCATTACGGCACCGATTCCTTTCAGCCCTGCAGGGAACGCACCTCCGTTAGAAGTATACAGACTGAAACCTACGGCTTCTGAACCGACAAGACCCATCATCATAGCCACGCCAATAATGACGAAAACAATGACCAGTATAATTTTCAAGCTGGATACGTAGAAAGAAATGTCTCCGAAGGTTTTTGCACCGAGCAGATTGACTCCCAGCAGCAGAACCGCAAAGACAACAATCCACAACCAGGTCGGGCTGCTCGGAATGATATCTTTCATGATAATCGCAGCAGCTACGATTTGAGCTGTAATGGTCGCAGCACCTCCGATCCAGTTGACCCAGCCGATCGTAAAGCCCATCGCAGGACCAATATATTCGGTGGAATATGCCTGCAAACTTCCAGATACCGGCATGGCAGCTGACATTTCGCCAAGACAGGATGTCATCAGCCATGCGATAATGCCGCCAATCACATAGGCAACGATTGCGCCTCCGGGACCTGCGGTCGAAATGACATCCCCAGAGCTTAAGAACAACCCGGTTCCGATTGTGCTTCCAACGCCAACCATAATCGCAGCTTTGGTTGACATGGATCGTTTCAATCCTGTGCTGGCTGCCATGACTCTTTCAATCGATGTTTGTTTTTTACTCATGAAATCGTCCTCCTTTTAAAAAACATATTATTACGACAAACATTAAATGCAAGTTCTATGCCATCTTTGCAATGTTTTATAACGTTTTTTTTCGAAGCTCGCTCAGTCCGTTTTCGGTCAAACTCGTACCTTTCCTTCCACGAACGATTTCGATCAAGTGATCCTGCCGCAGTCCTTCGATGATGGTTCTGAGTTGTTTGTCACTGACAGTAATTCCCTGCTCGCCAAGTGCCTGGTAGATAGATCTTCGGCCGATACCATGACCGAAAGAACTGCTTCCCGCAATGATTCCCAGAACTCTGATCCGTATATTTTCATAAGATGTATTTTCGGTGTAGGCTTGAACATCGAAAGTCGGAATGGTCTTGCTGGCAGAAGCCTTTGCGGAATCCATGAAGTGATCCGGAAGTTTTCCCAGTGTCTTGTAGTATAAAGCACAATTTTCAAGTTCTCGTACGTTGCCGGGCCAATGATATTCCCGCAGTTTGGCAAGATCTCCGGTAGTTAGGTGTGAGAAGCTTTCCTGCATGAAAAAGGACAGCAACACATCAATGTCTTCCCTGCGGTCGCGAAGTGGCGGAACTTGTACCTGCAGAACATTCAGGCGATAATATAAATCATCCCGGAATTTATTTTCGGAAACAGCCTGCAGCAAATTTTTATTTGTAGCTGCAATGATTCGTACATTGATGTCAATGACTCGATCACTGCCGATTCGATTCACCTGGCGCTCTTGAATCACACGAAGTAAGCGTGCCTGCAAATTAGGTGAAATGTCTCCGATTTCATCCAAAAAAATCGTTCCGTGATTTGCTTGCTCAAAGTACCCGACTTTTCCTTTTTTGTCTGCACCTGTGAATGCACCTCCGACATAGCCGAACAGCTCGGATTCCAGAAGACTTTCAGGAATGGCCGCACAGTTGACGACTACGAACGGATGATTCTTGCGCTTGGAATAGTTATGGACCGACTGGGCAAACAACTCCTTTCCCGTCCCGCTTTCTCCGGTAATTAAAACCGTATAATCGCTCAAGGCTACAGCCTTAGCTACTTCGATGCAATCCTTCATTTTCGCGGATCTGTATAGAATATTCCGGAATTGATGACGGGCTATCAGACCTTTTTCGGCAAGTCTTTTGTGAAGATTCTGCCCCATCTTCGTAATTTCATCTTCATCTTGCAGAACAAGATAGAAGCCCAGTTTTGACTGGTTTTCTGTCAGTTTATATTTATCAATGATAAAATTATGACCGTCGATTTTTACAAGCTGTTGCGTGAACTGTTCTTCTGCATCCACAAGCATTGCAAGTGTAATATCCAAGTCTGCGAGTTTCGTGTGACCGAGACGTGTTGTTTCGCCGAAAATCATTCTTGCCTTATGATTGCAATAGATGAGGGTATGTGTAGCATTAAACAGTAAAAGGGCAAATGCCGAATTTTTCGCGTAGGCGTTCAGCATTTGATTCTTTAAATGGCCTTCTGCATAGCTTTCCTGGAACTCACGCATAGGTGTTACGATTTTCTCACCGTAGTGAAGCAAATTTTCTTTTACTTTCTCCTCAAGATACAAGGCATTTGCAATCTTCATGACTGCGTCAAAGCTGATCAATTCAAATCCGATGTTTATGACATGCGGAATATTGTCCGGTACCCTTGCCGTCTCATTCGGCGTAATTGCATATGTAATGCCGCGGCAGGCCGAAGGCGGTTCTGCGTTTGGATCATATGCGATGAGATCGAGATGACCGATGCCAAGTTCATAGAGCATATACATCATTTCCTCTGCATTCTGCATTGTATCATCAACGATCAAGACACGGCTTCCGGATGGAATCTCAAGGATTCTTGTTAACTGATCCTTCAGAATACTTCGTTCCATCATAATGACATTTTTTAAGTGACACGTGTGCTGACGAAGCACGGGAAGCAGTTTTCGGTCAATAATCAAATAGACATCCGCTTCGATCTGTGTATCCTCTGTTAGCTGATCCATATAATACGCTTCCGTATTCGCATAAGCTCCAAAAAGATCTTCAATAATTTCATTGAGCGATTGTATCGCCGGCATGTTGTCATTATTTCTGTATATCATTGCAATTGATTTCATCAGGAAAGCCTCTCGGGATAAAAACATTTTTTTTATTATAACAGATTTGCAAGGATTTTAAAAGGATAAAATAAGCTCGTAATGTATTGATACCATTATATCCTTTTTTATCTTATTAAATATGGGAGACAATGACAAAAAAAGAGCCGAATCGCGAGAGGTTGCTTCGTTCGCTTCGGTTCTTTTTTGAGTATTTTGAGCTGTGCTTAAATTTCCGTCATATACATTTTTGCGATCATCAGGTCATCTACACTGTCCGTCTGATAGCGAATATGGGTTGGGCCGATTTTTTCAGCACCTGGATACCAAGAGGCCGCTCTTGCGGAATGATGTTCTTTAAAAAACATATCCAGTTTGTAATGAGGCTGAAGAAAACATTTCGCATCGACCCCTTCAAGGTTCTGCAAGGCTTGTCTCACACCTTCCGCGATCGCATCAATGGCATCTTGCGGGTGCATGCTCCAGGTTGAATTTCCGGTTCCGGATTTAACAGAAACAGCCGTGATCCCCGGGCAACGTTCCCGCGCATGCGTACAAATTTCCTGATCACCGGAGATAAAAACAGTTGGAACACCAAGATTTGAGGCGTAAAGCCCGTTTAATGAAAATTCGGATTCCAATTTGTCATTGAGTGTTACCTTGGTAAACCACGCATGTTCAATCGTATGTGCCAACGGGCTTCCGTCGGTTCCCTCCGGCGCGTGATAGCCGATACATATAACCGCATCAAACGTTTCGTCTAAACCGCCCAGCATGCCTGCCGGTGAGGTTCTCCAGCTTCGAATCAATTCGGCTCCTCTCGGAAGCCCCCATGGATCAAGATTTCTGCCGGAGCCATGCCCATCCTTCACAACCACGTCCCATCCCAAAGACTGGGCTGCAGAGCAGGCCGCCGCGGTCTCCAGAGTCATTTGTCTGCAAGCCTGTTCATATCCCTCCTGCCCATATTCAGTCTCACACCAAGATGTGACATCGGCACAGCCTTCAATATCAGTACTAATATAAACCTTCATCTTCATACTTCCTTTCATGATCATTTCGCTTTTTTTGAGTGCAGCGGTACGATTTTCTATGATTAAAGGTTTAAGCAAATTCTGTGCCACCGGTAATGTTGCGTGAATTTTGATTCTAACACGATGTGCGCTCTTGTTTGTTTCGCCGAATGCACAGGAGGTAGAACACGATCGCCAAAAACTGCACGGTCGCGGATACGATGACCAGATACCGCAGATTGATGTCGTACAAAATGCCCAGCACCCAGCTGCCCAGGAACCATGCGATACCGAATCCGGTTTCAAAGATGCCAAAGCCCGTACTCCTCATATGTTTCGGAATGATCTGGCTTGCGGCCGCTTTCATAATGCTTTCCTGTGCGCCCATACCGATGCCCCAGAGCACAATGCCGATTCCGATCATCCATCGCGAGCTTCCGAGGAAAACAAAAAAAGCGAAACCCGCGCTGCACAGGGTTGAGTAAATCAAAGCTCTGAGACCGATCTTATCGAACAGCCAGCCAAAGAACAGCGCCGCGAACGCGTCTACCGCCATCGCCGCCGCATATAGCAGGCTCAACGATGCCTCCGGGAACAGATGAGTCTTGGCTGCGTGCAGGGTGATCAGTGTGAAATCCGCGAAGCCAAAGGCGAACAGGCTGATAGCCGCCATATAGAGGACGAAAGATTTACGGAAATGAAACTCCTTTTTTTCTTTTGCTTCTTCTTTTTCGAACATTTCCGGGTCTGGGTACTGGATCTTCGAGAAGACTACCAGTGCGATGGTGATGAGTGCCGGAATGCCCAGAACCGCGAAACAGATGCGGTATGTCGAGAAGAGATGATCCGTTCCTTGGATCATACTGATAATAAACAGCATGACCGGGCCTAAAAAAGCACCAAGTTGGTCTAAAAATTCTTGATAAGCAAACCCCTTACCTGTACCAATCTCACTCGCCGCAAAGCTGACAAGCGTATTTTTCGCAGGTTTCTTGACCGCCTTGCCGATTCTTTCCATGATAACCAGTCCGCAGGCAATGATCCATCCATTTTCCGGTATCAGCGCAAGTGCCGGGATCGCCAACACCTGCATGGTGTAGCCGACGATCACAAGCGTCCAATATTTCTTTGTTTTATCAGCAATAAATCCGGAAAGCAGCCTAAGTGAATAGCCACAGAGCTCGCCGATACCGGACACAAAGCCGATGGTAGCTGCCGAAGCGCCGGTCAGATTCAGATATTCCCCCAGAATGCTGCGCGCACCCTCATGCGTCATATCGGAAAACAGGCTGACGATCCCCATCAGGGTGATAAACGCCAATGCGCCTGAAACCATTTTATCTTTTTTTGTTTTGTTCATGTCCGTATGCCTTTGTGCTAAAATAAGATTACGATAAACATTCTATCATAAATTTTGCAGAATGTATCGTAGAAATGCCATAGTTTATAAATGGTTAATATCTCATGGTCGCTGCTTCTATCGGATTACAAAGCCCGTATTGTAATTACGTTCCATATATGATAGAATGTAGATATCAAGAGGACAAGCGAACGCGGGAAGCACGATGACCATTGGTAGACTGAGAATCACAATTTACATAAAAAAATAACCGCCCTATACTTGAAACCCGAGGCGGTTACTTATAACCGGGAAGGTTAGCCGTTTTCATCGGCTTCCTCTTGATTTTACTATAGCACACTCTGTCTGAAAATACAACAATTTTTTGGAGGTATCCACCATGTACAAACCAATCCATCCATTCGAAATCATGGAGGCGCGCCACAGTGTGCGCCAGTATAAAGATCAGGCCATCGAACCGGAAAAGCGCACGGAACTGGAGCGCTTACTGGAGTCTCTCAACCGGCAATACGGACTGCATATGCAGATCATCTATGATGATCCTGCTTGCTTTCAGTCCATCATGGCGCATTACGGCAAGTTTGAAGGCGTCAGCAATTATATTGCCCTGGTCGGACCGAAGTCCCCT
>ERZ808240.794-NODE-794-length-40639-cov-13.640203_pt1 | contig 40639 bp, 41 predicted proteins | sample MGYA00521084_ERZ808240 | MGnify/ENA primary metagenome ERZ808240 (study PRJEB31516, sample SAMN03275571) | gut metagenome | biome: mammalia-associated habitat; material: feces | host: Papio cynocephalus | place: Kenya | collected 2012-08-06 ... | reverse complement strand
TGATTTTGAAAATGGCTGCTGCACTTTCGGCTAAAACGATGTGCAACAGCCCCTTATTTTGTATCTGTTTTTACTTCCCGGCCAGCAGGATAGAAAGCACGGCTTTCTGGACATGGAGGCGGTTTTCGGCCTCGGTGAAGATCTCGTCGGCGTGGGATTCAAAGACGGCGGTGGAGATCTCCTCGCCGCGGTGGGCAGGCAGACAGTGAAGCACCATGCAGTCGGGCTTTGCGGCCTGCAGCAGGCTGCTCGTCAGCTGATAACCGGCGAATTCGCGCAGGCGGTCTTCACTCTCGCTGGTGCCGGGAGCGGCGGTGTTCCAGATGGCGGTTACCACAACGTCGGCGTTCTTGACGCCCTCCGCCGGGTCGGTCGTCAGCTGGAATCTGCTGCCGTATTTGTGGGCGAACATCACGACATCCGCTGCCGGGCGGTAGTTGCGCGGACAGACGCAGGTGACGTCCATTCCGGCCAGCAGGCCGCCCACGATGAGGCTGTTCGCCATGCTGCTGCCGTCGCCGACAAAACAGAGCTTCTGCCCTGCCAGCGAGCCGCGGCGTTCGCGGATGGTCATCAGGTCGGCCAGCACCTGGCAGGGATGTGCATAGTCGGTCAGACCGTTGATGACCGGCACACCGGCGTACTCGGCGAATTCCTCAAGGTCACGCTGACGGTAAGTGCGCCAGACGACACAATCATAGTAGCGGCCCAGCACCCGGGCAGTGTCCTTGAGCGGTTCACCGCGTCCGGATTGCAGCTCGGTTGCAGCGTTCATGTAGTTGCCCAGACCGCCCAGCTGGTAGACACCTACTTCAAAGCTGGTACGGGTGCGAGTCGAGCTTTTGGAGAACATCAGGGCGACACTTTTCCCCTTGAGCAGGGGCGGATTTCCACCGGCCTTCTGCTCGGCCTTGAGCTGGTCTGCCACATCAAGGATGTGTACGACTTCGTCCGGGGTGAGGTCGCTCATTTTCAGCAGATTTTTCATGCCTGCTCCTCCGCATTGGGCTGCATCTCTTCCAGCACCTTGCCCAGAATATCCAGAGCCATCTCGACGTCATGCTCGGTCAGGGTCAGGGGCGGCAGCAGGCGCAGACGGGTCTTGGCGGTCAGCACCAGCAGACCCTTTTCGCGGCAGGCGGCCAGAACATCCGCAGCCTTGATGCCTTCGAGGAACTCGATGCCGACCATCAGGCCGATGCCGGAGATGCTCTTGACACGAGGCAGCTTGGACAGACCGGTTCGGAGCTGGACTGCACGGTCATTGACGTTGGCGAGGAAGCTGGCGTCCATCCGGTCAACGACGACATTTGCGCCGGCGCAGACGACCGGGTTGCCGCCGAAAGTGGAGCCGTGGGAGCTGGGGCCCATGCCCTCAGCCGTCTTCTCATTCAGCAGAACGGCACCGATAGGCAGACCGCCGCCCAGACCTTTGGCGAGGGTGACGATATCGGGTTTCAGACCGTAATGCTCACAGCAGAGGAAGGTACCTGTCCGGCCAACGCCGGTCTGGACTTCATCCACGATGAGAATAAGGTCTTTTTCATCGCAGAACTTCCGGACTGCCTGAACGTATTCGGGATCAAGGGCAACGACGCCGCCCTCGCCCTGCACCAGCTCCATCATGACGGCGCAGGTGTGGCGGTCGACCATTTCGGTCAGAGCCTCGATGTCGCCTGCCGGAGCGTACTGGAAACCCTCGTTGAAGGGGCCGAAGTAGTTGTGGAAGACCTCCTGACCGGTGGCAGTCAGGGTGGCGATGGTGCGGCCGTGGAAGCTGTTCACCAGCGTGATGATGGTGTCACGGCCCTTGCCGTAGTGGTCGAAGCTGTACTTGCGAGCGGCTTTGATGGCACCCTCGTTCGCTTCTGCGCCCGAGTTGCCGAAGAAGACCTTCGACATGTCAGTGCGCTTGCAGAGCTTTTTCGCCAGTTTTCCGCAGGGAGCGGTATAGTACAGGTTGGAGGTGTGCTGGAGTTTGTGTGCCTGGTCGGAAACCGCTTCCGCCCAAGTCAGGTCGCAGTAACCAAGGCTGTTGACGCCGATGCCGCTGGTGAAATCGAGGTACTTCTGTCCCTCGGGGCCTTCAGCATACAGGCCGTGGCCTTTCTCGATGACGATGGGGTTGCGGTTATAGGTGTGCAGGACATATTCGTTGTCCCGCTTGATGACTTTTTCGGAATCCATAATAGTCCCCTCCTGTTTTTTCTTCTATTATACGGTTCTTCCGCTGGTTCAGCAAGCCCTTATTCTCGGTGGCTGCGGCGATAGAACCGGGTACCGGAACCACGGTCGGAGAACAGCTCCAGCAGAACGGTATGGGGAACACGGCCATCAATGATGACGGCTTCATGGACACCCTGATAAATTGCATCAGCCATGCCGCCGATCTTCGGGATCATGCCGCCTGCGATGATTCCGGCAGACTTGTAACCCTCGATCTCGCTGACCTCGACTTCGGGGATAAGGGTGCTTTCGTCGTCCTTATCCCGGAGCAGACCGGCGATGTCGGTCATGGAGACCAGCTTCTCAGCTTTCAGTGCAATGGCGATCTGCGCAGCGGCAGTATCGGCGTTAACATTGTAGGCACGACCCAAGTCGTCCATGCCGACCGTTGCGATAACTGGGATGTAACCGCTGTCCAGCAGGTTGGAGATCAGGGTGGTGTCAACGTGGATAATTTCACCGACGTGACCCAGCTGAGGGTCAAGCTCGGTGCAGCGAAGCATCTGTCCGTCCATGCCGCACAGACCGACACCACGTCCACGAAGCTTTGCGACCAAATCTTTATTGACCTTGCCGGCCAGCACCTGCTGAACGATCTCCATCGTGGCATCGTCCGTTACACGCAGGCCGTTCGCAAAGTGGCTCTCAACGCCGACCTTTTTCAGCATCTCGTTGATGGCAGGGCCGCCGCCGTGAACCAGAACGACACGCACGCCCAGCAAGGTCAGGGTGACGAGGTCGTTCATGACGGCGTTTTTCAGGTCCTCGTTGATCATAGCGTTGCCGCCGTATTTGATGACCATGGTCTTGCCGTGGTATTTCTGGATATAGGGAGTCGCCTCAGAAAACAGGCGCGCCATTTCTTCGTTTTTCATCGTTCGCTTCTCCCCTTTTTAAGTCCGGTAATCGCCGTTGATTTTGACGTAATCGTAGGTCAGGTCGCAGCCCCATGCTTTTGCGGAGGCATCGCCGGTGCCCATGTCGACCTTGACGAGGATATCATGCTCGGCCAGCACTTTGGCGGCTTCGTCCTCGCTGTACGGATGGTAAGCGGCGTTCTCACAGACATAGACCTCACCGGCCTTGCTGGACAGCCAGACACATACCTTGTCGATGGAGAAATCGCCGGGCGTGTAGCCGATGGCACAGAGGATACGGCCCCAGTTGGCGTCACGGCCAAAGACAGCGGCCTTGAACAGGTTGGAGCAGACGACGCTCCGGGAGACGGCACGAGCGGTCTTCAGATCGGGAGCGTGGGTGACTTCGCAGGTGATGAGGTGAGTAGCACCCTCGCCGTCACCGGCATGTTCTGCGCACATGTGTTCGGCGATGGCCGTCAGAGCGGCAACAAAGGCAACGTAATCGGCGTTTTCTTCAACGATTTCCGGGTTGCCTGCCAGACCGGACGCCATGATGATGAGCGTATCATTGGTGGAGGTGTCGAGATCGACACTCATCTGGTTATACGTTCCGGGAACCACCGTTTTGAGGGCCTTTTCCAGCAGAGCCGGAGAAACGGCTGCGTCGGTGGTGTAGAAAGCCAGCATGGTCGCCATGTTGGGTGCAATCATGCCACTGCCCTTGCCGATGGCACCTACGGTGCAGGTTTTTCCGCCCAGCTCGAACTGGATGGCGTACTCTTTCTTATGGGTATCGGTCGTCATAATGGCAGTTGCAGCATCCGAGCTGCCCTGCTCCGTTGCTGCCAGCTTTGCGGCGGCGGCAGGAATGCCCCGTGCGAACGGGTCAATGACCATCGGCTGACCGATGACGCCGGTAGAAGCCGGCAGAACATCGTTGGCCGAAATGTCCAGCTCTTTTCCGACCAGCTCGCAGCACTCCTCGGCCAGAGCGACGCCATTGGCAGCGCAGGTGTTGGCGTTGCCGCTGTTCACGACGATAGCCTGTGCATAGCCGTCGGTCAGATGGGCACGGTCGACCTTGATGGGTGCGCCGCAGACCTTGTTGGTGGTGTAGACACCGGCGGCTGCACAGCGGACGTCTGCCTTGATGAGGGCGAGGTCGTATTTCTCGGAATGATTGGCACGGATGCCGCAGTGGACACCGGCGGCCGCAAAACCCTTCGGGGCGCAGATGCCACCCGAAACTTCTGTATAACTCATAGAAAATCCCCCTATGTAAAAACCGCTCCGTCTCGAATCACTCGACGGCGGAGACTTTTGGCGGAATGGTTTATTCCAATCCCTCTGTCTCGTTCAGCCCCAGCATCAGGTTCATGCACTGGACAGCTGCGCCGGAAGAGCCTTTTCCCAGATTGTCGAAGAGCGAGACCAGCATCATCTGGTCGCCTGCTGCGTTCACGGTCATGAAAAGTTCCATCCGGTCACTTCCGGCCAGAGCGTTGGAGTATAGGCCGTTCTCAGGCAGAGTCTCATTCAGGCCGTGGACAGAGACGGTCGCGCCGTCTTTGTAATAGTCCACCAGACCTGCCGCAACAGCCTCAGCGGTGGTGCCAGCCACCTTGAGGTCGAGCGGAACAAGGACCTGCATTCCGGAATAGTAATCGCAGACCACTGGCACGAACATCGGCGTATGCGCCAGACCGCTGATTTTCTGCATTTCGGGCAGATGCTTATGAGCGAGAGACAGGCCGTAGCTCTTGGGTGCATCCAGTTTGCTGTGTGCCGGACGCTCCGGGCTTTCGTAGTCGGCAATCATCTTCTTGCCGCCGCCGCTGTAACCGGAAAGGCCGGTGCAGCTGAACGGATACTCTGCCGGGACCAGACCCAGCTCGACCAGAGGCCGGGCGATGCTGATGAAGCCGGAAGCATAGCAGCCCGGAACGGCGACACGATACGAGTTCTTGATCTTTTCCTTCTGACCTTTCAACTCCGGGAAGCCGTAATCCCATGCCGGGTCGGTGCGGAAGGCGGTGGAAGTGTCCAGAACTTTCACGTCCGGTCGGAGCAGCGGCATGACCTCTTTGGATGCCGCATCCGGCAGGCAGAGGAAGGCGAGGTCAGCTGAGTTGATGACTTGTGCACGCTCGTTTACATCTTTGCGCCCCTCTGCCGAGATGCTCAGCAACTCGATCTCAGGACGTGCGGCCAGACGGTCAGCAATGCGCAGACCCGTCGTACCGGAAGATCCATCAATGAACACTTTTACGCTCATGCGTTTTTCGCCTCCCATGCGTTCAGCTGCTCCTGCGCAAGTGCGATTTGATTCTTCACGCTTGCTTCGGACGGGCCGCCGTAGCTGGTGCGGCCCTCGCAGCACTTAACGAGGTCGATGGCCTCATAGATGTCATTTTCAAACAGGTCGCTGTAGCCCTTGAATTCGTCGAGGGTCAGCTCTTCGAGGACTTTATCCTTTGCGATGCAGTCGGATACCATGCAGCCGGTCAGCTTGTAAGCGTCACGGAAGGGCATTCCCTTCTTGGTGAGATAGTCAGCGCAGTCGGTAGCATTGATGAAGCCTTTTGCAGCGGCACGGCGCATGTTGGCCGGCAGAGTCTTCATGGTGTCCAGCATCGGGGTGATGGTCTTCAGGCACAGCTCGAGGGTATCGACTGCATCGAAGATGGCTTCTTTGTCTTCCTGCATGTCCTTGTTGTAGGCCAGCGGAATTCCCTTCATCATGACGAGCAGGGTATTCAGGTCGCCGTAGACACGGCCGGTCTTGCCACGGATCAGCTCGGTGACGTCGGGGTTCTTTTTCTGGGGCATGATGGAAGAGCCGGTGGTGAACGCATCGTCCAGCTCGATGAACTTGAACTCCCAGCTGCACCAGAGGATGATCTCCTCGCTCAGACGGGAGAGGTGCATCATGCAGGTGGAAATGGCACTTGCAAGCTCGATGCAGAAATCACGGTCGGATACGCCGTCCAGACTGTTCGGGCAGGGAGCGGCAAAACCCAGCTTTTCAGCGGTAAACTGACGGTCAAGCGGATAGGTGGTGCCAGCCAGCGCACCGCTGCCCAGAGGACACTGAGCGTCCATACGGGCGGTGGCGTCCTCGAAACGGGCGAGGTCACGCAGCAGCATCCATGCGTAAGCCATCAGCGCATGACCGAAGGTGATGGGCTGCGCACGCTGCAGATGGGTGTAGCCGGGCATAACGGCGGTGGTGTTCTCAGCAGCTTTTTTGCAGATGACCTTCACCAGCTCGACAATATAGGCCTGCAGGGTGCGGCTGTAATCCCGGAGGGTCAGACGGATGTCCAGAGCGACCTGATCGTTCCGGCTGCGGCCGGTGTGCAGACGCTTGCCGGCATCGCCGATGCGTGCGGTCAGAGTCTGCTCGACGAAGGTGTGGACGTCCTCAGCGTTGGGGTCGATCTCCAGCTTGCCGGAAGCGAGGTCGTCCGCAATGGAAGCCAGACCGTTGAGGATGTCCTCACAGTCCTTCTCGGAGATGATGCCCTGCTTGGCGAGCATAGCGGCATGGACGCCGCTGCCGCGCATATCCTGCGCGATCATCCGCTGGTCGAAACGGATGGAAGAGTTGAAGTCGTTGACACGAGAATCGACGGCCTTGGAAAAACGGCCTTTCCAGAGTTGTTCTGCCATAAAATTCAATACCTCTATAAAACGGCAAAGCCGCCGCAGGGGAAAACGCTCCTGCGGCGGTGCCGCCGGCAACGATGCCGGTTTGTGAAAACCTCGGTGTGAAAGTGTAAAAAACACACGGAGGGGATGATGTTAAAGAATCGGAAAATTACTTGATCTCAGGCCAGTTCTTGGACAGCTTTGCACGCTCCTTGATGGACAGGCCGAACAGGTTGATGAAGCCGGTAGCGTCGGACTGGTCGTAGTCCTTATCGACGCCGAAGGAAGCAGTCTGCTCATCGTACAGGGTAAACGGAGAGGTCACGCCTGCGTTGATCATGTTGCCTTTGTAGAGTTTCAGCTTGACGTCGCCGGTGACGGTCTTCTCGAGGCTGTCTGCGAATGCGTCCAGAGCCTCACGCAGCGGAGTGAACCACTGACCGTTGTAGACGATGTCAGCATACTTCTGAGCCAGCTGTGCCTTGAAGTGTGCGCTCTCTTTGTCCAGAGTGATTGTCTCCAGAACATTGATGGCCTTGTACAGGATGGCACCGCCCGGGGTCTCATAGACGCCGCGGCTCTTCATGCCGACCAGACGGTTCTCAACGATGTCCAGCAGGCCGATGCCGTTCTCGCCGCCGACCTTGTTCAGGTACTCGACCAGCTCGACTGCGCCCATCTCCTTGCCGTTAACAGCGGTGGGAATGCCCTTCTCGAAGTGGATGGTGACATAGGTCGGGGTGTCGGGAGCCTGCTCGGGGCTGACACCCAGCTCCAGAAAACCGGGCTTGTTGTACTGCGGCTCATTTGCTGGATTCTCCAGATCCATACCCTCATGGCTCAGATGCCACAGGTTCTTGTCCTTGGAGTAGTTGGTCTCACGGTTGATCTTCAGAGGAATGTTGTGAGCCTCTGCGTAGTCGATCTCTTCGTCACGGCTCTCGATATCCCACTCACGCCACGGAGCAATGATGGCCATGTCGGGGCAGAGTGCCTTGAGGGTCAGCTCAAAACGAACCTGATCGTTGCCCTTGCCGGTGCAGCCGTGGCAGATAGCGTCTGCGCCTTCCTTGATGGCGATGTCAGCCAGAGCCTTTGCGATGCAGGGACGTGCGAAGCTGGTGCCCAGCAGGTAGTCTTCGTACTTTGCGCCGAACTTCAGGGTCGGGAAGATGTAATTTTCAACGAAGTCCTTTTTCAGGTCGAGGACGTACAGCTTGGATGCGCCTGTAGCCTTGGCCTTTTCTTCCAGACCGTCCAGCTCGGTGCCCTGACCCACGTCACCGGAAACAGCGACGACTTCGCAGTTGTTGTAGTTCTCTTTCAGCCAGGGAATGATGATAGAGGTATCCAGACCGCCAGAGTAAGCCAGAACGACTTTTTTGATGTTTTCCTTTTTCATAATGATTGCTCCTTTGATTTTTACACTTTTGTTTTTCTGCACCGGGCATCCCTCCCGGGCGACTCGATTCACAAGTTCCGTATCACGCCTTTAATTATACGCAGAGCGGCTTTTCCGTCAATGCGAAAAACCGCCAAACATGACGGAACCGACCCCGTGATTTTATGTCACATTGCATATTTATGCAAAATATGATAAATATATTCGATAAATATACAATTGAAGTGAATATATCCATGAGAATATTCGAGCGGAAAACACAAAAGAGGAACCACCCGGCGGCGGTTCCTCTTGATAGAAGATGCAGTTATTCCAGATTTCCGGTCAGAGTCATGACGGCGGAGAGAACGGCAAGCGGAGCCGTCTCACAGCGGAGGATGCGAGGGCCAAGACCGACCGTTTTAGCTCCGGCCTTTGTAGCGGCTTCGGCTTCCTCGACCGCAAAGCCGCCCTCAGCACCGGTAATGATGGCGATCTTCGGCTTTCGGCCTTCTGTGTGGGGCAGGTTGGCGAGAAGCTCCCGGAGCGGCTGACCGCCGCATTCGTAGCAGAACAGTACGAGGTCGTACTCGTCCAGACTCCGGCAGACAGCACCAAAGTTCGGCAGCGGCAGAGCAACATCCGGCAGGATGCCACGGCCGCACTGCTTGGCGGCTTCAAAGGCGATGCGGTTGTACCGCTCGTTCTTCTGCTCCTCTTTTTTAGGTGCGGCGACGCAGTACCGGCTGAAGAACGGCACAAAGTGGGCACAGCCCAGCTCAACGCCGTGTCGGATGACCTGTTCCAACTTGTCCTGCTTCGGGTAGCCGACCAGCAGAGTTACGTCGATGTTCGGTTCGGCTCCGCTGGGATAGCCCTCTTCGACCGAAAACTCCACCGTTTCATCCCCGAACCCGGTGATGGTGGCGGTGTATTCGACAGCGTTGCCATCACATAAGATGACAGTGTCGCCCTGCTTGGCTCGCATGACACGGGCAAGATGGTGCGCGTCCGCTCCACGCAGCACGGCGGTGCCGTCGGCGATCTCCTTGGTAAAATAGCGATGCGGCATATATTCTCCAATCCAATTACATCATGGGCTCCCCTATCAGGGGAGCTGGCAATGCGAAGCATTGACTGAGAGGTTAATTCTTCTTGCAGATGATGCACTCCCAGCCGCGCTTCTCCTTGACTTCCTGCACGGTCAGCCCGGCGGCTTCCAGAGCGGCGATGACTTCATCCTTCCGGCTGTCGATGATGCCGCTGGCGATGAAGGTAGCATCGTCTGCCATCAGGCCGGGAACGGCCGGAGCAAGGCTCATGATGGCGTTCGCGACGATGTTTGCGGTAATGATATCGTATTTGCCGCTGGCCTTGTCGGACAGGTCACCGACCAGAACGGTCAGCTTGTCAGCGACGCCGTTCAGAGTCGCATTCTCTCCGGCGGTGCGAACGGCTACCGGGTCGATGTCCACGCCCTCGGCAGTCGCTGCACCCAGTTTCAAAGCGGCAATGGCAAGGATGCCGCTGCCGGTGCCGATGTCCAGCACACGCTCACCGCCCTTGACACGCTCGTCCAGAGCTTCCAGACATAGGCTAGTCGTCTCGTGGCCGCCGGTGCCGAAAGCCAGACCCGGATCGAGGATAAGCTTGACCCGGTCGGTGTCGTACTCCTGCCAGGACGGAACGATGGCGAGACGCTTGCCGATGTCCATCGGGTGATAATACTTGCGCCAGCCGTTCTGCCAGTCTTCCTGCTCGACACCCTCGGTCTCGACGGTATAGGCGATGTCGGCAGCTTCCATCCGGGCAGAGATGAGAGCCAGCGTCTCGACCGGCGATGCGCCCGGCTCGAGATACATATGAATAATGACCGTGTCACGGGGCTTGTCCAGCAGCTCCTGCTCGATGAGGTCGACATGAGCGATCTCGGCGACCTGCTGCTCGATATCGCTATAATCCTCGATATAGATGCCGCCCTCGGCGATCATGGTAGCGACCGCTTCGGCGTTGTCGGCGTCGGCCTTGGCGACGGTCAGACGGATATCAGTCCATTCCATTTGGAAAATCCTCCCAGCGTTTTTGCTTTTCTTTTAATAGTATAGTACCCGATTTGACAGTTGGATGCAAGTGTTTGAAGAAATTGCATTCAAAAAGAAAACTATTTTCATTCAGAGACGGACTTTTTGACAAGAAAAACAAAAACTTTTTACTATTTCAACCGCAAACAAGGACTTTTGAAGCAATTTGACAGAAAATGACCGGAAAAGGGTTTCTTTTTTTCTTAAATTGTGTTAAGATATTGTTACGCAATTATGGACGGCTTCAACCAGAGCCGCCATAAAAAGAAAACATTCTTTAAGGAGGAATGTGTCTTATGATGAAGTATCTCCAGAAACTAGGCAAGGCACTGATGCTTCCTGTCGCGGTACTGCCGATCTGCGGTATCCTGATGGGTCTCGGCTATGCACTCTGCCCCTCCACTATGCAGGGCGGCGATGTCGTCGGCATGACTCAGACCATCGGCTTCCTGCTGGTGAAAGCAGGCGGCGCGCTGATCGACAATATGGCTTGGCTGTTCGCCATTGGCGCAGCGGTCGGCCTGTCGGATGACCATGACGGTACCGCTGCTCTGGCTGGTCTGGTCAGCTACCTGATGATGCAGCAGCTGCTGAGCCCGGCTGTTGTCGGTCAGATCCGTACCCTCGAGGACGGCACTGCTACCATGATCGCTTTCCAGAAGGTCGCTGGCAACTCTTTCATCGGTATTCTGGCCGCTGTTGTTGGCGCAGCCTGCTACAACAAGTTCAAGAACACCCAGCTGCCTGACTGGCTGGCATTCTTCTCCGGCAAGCGTTTCGTTGCAATCGCTACCGGCCTGATCTCCATTCTGGTCTCCGTCGTTCTGCTGGTCGTCTGGCCGCTGATCTTCGGCGCACTGGTCGCTCTGGGCAATGGTATCGCTGGCATGGGCGGCATCGGCGCAGGCATCTACGCTTTCCTGAACCGTCTGCTCATCCCCACCGGCCTGCACCACGCTCTGAATAACGTTTTCTGGTTCGACACCATCGGTCTGGGCGACCTGTCTCACTTCTGGGCAGGCGAGACCTCTGCTGACGTCAGCTGGAGCCTCGGCATGTATATGTCCGGCTTCTTCCCCTGCATGATGTTCGGTATCCCCGGTGCTGCTCTGGCAATCGTTAAGACCGCAAAGAACAAGAAAGCTGCAATCGGTCTGGTCGTCTCCGCTGCAATCTGCGCATTCGTCTGCGGCGTTACTGAGCCGTTCGAGTTTGGCTTTATGTTCCTCTGCTTCCCCCTGTATATCGTTTATGCTGCTCTGTACGGCATCTTCACCATCATTACCTACTACACCGGCTTCCGTGCAGGCTTCAGCTTCTCCGCTGGCCTGACCGACCTGGTCTTCTCCGCATCCCTGCCTGCAGCTGCTAAGACTTGGATGATCATTCCTCTGGGCATTGCTGCATTCGTCGTTTTCTATGCTGTCTTCTACTTTGCTATTACCAAGTTCGACCTGAAGACCCCGGGTCGTGAGGACGATGACGAAGAGGCTGAAAAGAAAGTCGTTCTGGCAAACAACAACTACACGGAAGTTGCTGCTGGCGTCCTGAAGGCAGTTGGCGGCAAGGAGAACGTTGCAAACGTTGACTACTGCGCAACTCGTCTGCGTTTCGAGATCAAGGATTACACCGCTGTTGATGAAAAGGCTGTCAAGGCCGCTGGTGCAGCTGGTGTCATCCGTCCGAGCAAGAACGCTTGCCAGGTCGTTATCGGCACCAAGGTACAGTTCGTTTACGACGAGCTGAAGAAGATGCTGTAACACTTCTCCCAAAACGTTTCCTGCGGAAGTCTGGTTGATTCCGCAGCTGTCTGAGAGCCGCCGGGGGCGGGCGTTCGCGCCCGGCTCCGGCGGCTTTTTCTGTTCACACAAAGAACTATTTTCCCAAAGGGAAACATGGTATACTAATCAAAACAGCCCTCAAAGATTCAGGGCATTGGGTAAGAAAACAGGAGGTTCCAACTATGAAGATCATTCGTGCGAAAGATTACAAGGACATGTCCCGTAAGGCAGCCAACATCATCTCTGCTCAGGTCATCATGAAGCCGAACTGCGTGCTGGGTCTGGCGACCGGCGGTACACCGGTGGGTGCATATGCACAGCTGGTGGAGTGGTACAATAAGGGCGACCTCGATTTTTCTGAGGTCACGACCGTCAACCTCGACGAGTACCGCGGCCTGCCGAAAGAGCATCCGGAAAGCTACTGGAGCTTTATGCACCGCAACCTGTTCGACCATGTGAATATCGACCCCAGCCACATCAACCTGCCGGACGGCACCAATCCCGACGCAGTGAAGGCGTGTGAGAATTACAACGCTATCATTCACAAGCTGGGCGGCATCGACCTGCAGCTGCTGGGCCTTGGCCCCAACGGTCATATCGGTTTCAATGAGCCGGGCGAGGCTTTCGAGCTGGAGACCCACTGCGTTGACTTGACCCCTGCCACCATCGAGGCCAACAAGCGTTTCTTTGACGGCAACGAAGACCTCGTTCCCAAGCAGGCATATACGATGGGCATCAAGACCATCATGCAGGCACGCAAGGTTCTGGTCGTCGCCAACGGTCTAGCAAAGGCAAAGGCGGTCAAGGCTGTCGTTAGCGGCCCTGTCACGCCGGAGTGCCCGGGCTCCATCCTCCAGATGCACCCCGACTGCACCCTCGTTGCCGATGAGGATGCACTGAGCCTGCTGTAATTCCCGGAAAAGAGTTGAGTGACTATGATTCTGAAAAATGCGCTTGTATATACACCCCGTCATACATTTGAAAAAGGCACCCTGACCATCCGGGATGGCCGGATCGTTCCCTTTGCTCAGCCCGAAGAGGGTGAAGAGGTCATCGACGCGGAGGGTCTGTATGCCCTGCCCGGTCTGGTGGATATCCACTTTCACGGTGCGATGGGAAAAGACTTCTGCGACGGCAACGAAGAAGCCATCCAGACGCTGGCGGATTTCGAGGCCAGCAAGGGTGTTCTCGCCATCTGCCCGGCGACTATGACCTTCTCGGAAGAGATCTTGAACGGTGTCATGGATGCCGCTGCCGCTCACAAGAACGGCAAGGGCGCAGATTTGGTTGGTATCAACATGGAAGGCCCCTTCATCAGCCCGAAGAAGGTCGGCGCACAGAACCCCGAGTATCTGCACAAGGCCGATGTCGAGATGTTCCGCCGTTTGCAGAAACGGGCGAACGGCCTCATCAAGCTGGTGGATATCGCTCCCGAGGAAGACGGCGCGCTGGACTTCATCCGGGAATGCCATGATGAAGTCCGCATCTCCATTGCCCACACCTGCACCGACTACGACACCGCGAACGCCGCCTTTGACGCAGGTGCCACTCACATGACTCACCTGTACAACGCCATGCCGGGCATCACCCACCGGGAGCCTGGCCCCATCATTGCGGCATTGGAGCGTGGAGCGGAAGTCGAGCTGATCACCGATAACGTCCATATCCACCCGGCGATGGTGCGGTTCACCTTCAATACCTTCGGTGACGATCATGTGATTTTGATCGCCGACAGCATGATGGCCTGCGGTCTGCCGAACGGCCAGTATTCGCTGGGCGGACAGGCGGTCACCGTCTGCGGACCTCGTGCGACCCTGACCGAGCATCCGGGAACCATTGCCGGCAGTGCAACCTGCCTGTACGACTGCATGAAGCGTGCCGTCCTCGAAATGGGCGTTCCGCTGGAAAGTGCTGTTCGTGCCGCCAGCGAGAACCCGGCCAAGAGCATCGGCATCGACAATGATTATGGCAGTCTGGCGGCCGGACGCTACGGCAATGTCATCCTTGCCGACAAAGACCTGAACATCAAGACTGTGATCCAGAAAGGAACCCGTATCGTATGAGCAAGACCCTGGCCTGGCGGCTGCTGACCGCCGACGAGCTGACAAAAGTATACCTCGAGGAGATGCGCCGGGATTTTCCGCCCAGTGAGCTGAAACCTCTGAGCATGATCTTGAACAGCGAGTCCGTCGGCAACTCCCACACTTGGGGCGTATACGAGGGCGAAACGCTGGTGGCATATCTGCTGATGGTGCGGCCGGACGGCTGCGAGGTCAGCCAGCTGGACTATTTTGCGGTCCTGCCGCAGTACCGGGTGAATGGCCTTGGAGCGAAGCTTCTGGCCGACCTGCCAAATCATGAGCATGGAGCAAAGTCCATCCTCATCGAGGCCGAATGTCCCGAAAAGGCAGAGGACGAGGCAATGGCCATCCGGCGTCTGGGCTTTTATGCCCGGTGCGGTGCCATCGACACCGGCTGGACGGAACGGCTCTTCGACGCATGGTTCCGTATCCTCGTTCTCCCCTGCCCGGGCAATGAGACGCCGGACATCGGAGAGTCCGTGACCGCTCTGGTCGATTGCTACCGCCGGGTCATGGGAACACCGCAGTACCACAAGTACACGGATTTCTACCGCCCGGATGGACAGAAAGAAAACTTCTGAGACAAAAATAACATTGCAGCCGCTCGGTCAGACGCCGGGCGGCTGTTCGTTTTTCAGAATGGGATTTTATACAAATCTTAAACTTTTGCAAAACTGAAATTCCGACGCTTGACAGTGAAAATGGATGTGGTAACATTAAGATAGGAATCTTGACAAAATTTAGGAGGGTTTTGCTATGGCATACGAAGTATCTCGACGCAATTTTCTGAAAGGCGCAGCCGCGATGACCGTGGCCGCAGCTGCCTCGACTCTGCTGGCTGGCTGCTCGGGCAACGGCGGCAATGATGTGCCTGATCCAAACACCATCACGCTGGGTGATTATAAGGTAAAAGTGACACTGGCGGACAAAGATCAGGCAAAAACGGAAACCGGTACGGGCGATAACATGAAGGTCGTTGAAAAGATTCAGCCGACTGTTTCGGTCTCTTATACCGGTGCAGGTTTTACCGGCCTGTTCTTCAATGATGTCTTTGCCGCTACGATGGGCGATAAAGAAATGAAGCTGAATAACAAGACCAACATGATCCTTTCCAAAGATTTTGGAAATCTGAATGGTGTGGTGAGCAGCTTTGCTTCCTATAAACCGGAATTCCAGATCGACGATAAAGATATTATTTCGCAGTATAACAGCGGAAAAGCTGTGATGAAGCTGAAAGTTGTACTCGACAAAGAAACAGCAGTGTTTACCATCGACCGCGATTGCAAAGTCACTGCTGCAAAAGTCTGATAGGAGGAACTGAACTATGGAAAACATTTCTCGCCGTAATTTTATGAAGGGCGTTGGTGCGCTGGCTGTTGCGACTGCTGCAACTGGTCTGCTGGGCGGCTGCGGTGATGGCAGCCTGATCGCAGATGCGACCGGTCTGAACGACACTGCTGAGCTGAAGGGCGTCAAGATGACCATCCGCAAGCTGTCCTATGCTTCATACAGCGATGGCACCTATTACTTTGTGCCGGAAGTGCTGGTCAGCAACAACGGTGCGACCGCTGTTCCGCTGGATCCGGCCGGCGGCAGCTTTGATATCTATCTGAATGGTTCGAGCAAACTGAATATCTCCAAGGAGACGATGGCTCGTCTGGACAACAGCATGGACGTGACGAAAATGGATACTCGCACCCTGAGCCGTGGTCAGCAGGAAAAGGGCTGCATCTGCGCAAAGGGCACGGGTGTGTCTACCTTTAACTATATCTATGTGGTCTTCTATCCGAACCCTGCGGACACCAAAACGATCCTGCGCTGCAAGATTCTGGCAAAAGAAGCAAAGATGATGCTGGGCGTTTGATAATCTGTCATAAATAGCTTTCTGCCGCCCGGCGGTACTCGCTCTGAGTATCGCCGGGCGGCTTTTTGCGTTTATTTTACATTCGGGCGGAACCATGCAGGAAAAATTTACCTCGATTTTTCCCGGCTGTGGTCGCAGAAGGCTGGCGAGTTGGATACAATAAAGGCGTTCCCAGAGGAAAGTGAAAAACACAAGAGAAGACCCGGAGGAAAGAGTTCCGGACTTGATTTGGAGGAAAACCATTATGAAAAAAATCACTCGTCGTTCGTTTCTGACCGTTTGCGGCGCAGTTGCTGCCGCTGCTGCTCTGACCGCCTGCGGTGGTTCTGCTTCTTCCGCTGCAGCTTCCAGCACCGCTTCTTCCACGGCTTCTTCTGCTGCGGCATCTGCAGCCGGTGAGCTGTCCGGCAATGTTGCGACCGGCGGTTCCACTTCGATGAAGAATGTCATCGCTGCTCTGACCGAGGGCTTTGCCGAAGTCCAGCCCGGTGTGACCGTCAGCTATGACCCGACCGGTTCCGGTGCAGGCATCACCGGTGCGACCGACAAGACTCTGGATATCGGCCTGTCTTCCCGTGCCCTGAAGGACGACGAGAAGAATGACGTCGACGGCACCACCATAGCTCTGGATGGCATCGCGATCATTGTCAATAAAGACAGCGCAGTCGAAGACCTGACCGTCGACCAGCTCAAGCAGATGTTCACCGGTGAGATCACCAACTGGAAGGATGTCGGCGGCGCAGACGGTGAGATCGTCCTGATTGGCCGTGAGGCTGGTTCCGGCACCCGTGACGGTTTCGAGAGCATCGTCGATGTCAAGGATACCTGCAAGTACGCACAGGAGCTGACCGCTACCGGTGCTGTCATCAGCGCAGTCGAGGCCAACCCTCTGGCAATCGGTTACGCTTCCCTGTCCGCAGTCGGCGATACCGTCAAGATGGTGACTGTCGGCGGTGTGGAGTGCAGTGAGGATACCGTTAAAGACGGCAGCTACGAGGTGCAGCGTCCGTTCGTCTTCGTCACCAACAAGTCCGTTACCCTGTCTGAGCAGGCACAGGCCTTCTTCGACTTTGCGACCAGCACGGACGCTGCTGACCTCATCCGCACGGCTGGTGCTGTTCCGGTGAATGAATAAAAAAGACCTGCGTGAAATTTATGAAGAAAAAAGCGTTTGAGCTTCCGCGCAATGCCGCTGAGTGGATCGAAGCTATCATGAACTTCCTCTTCTTCCTCTGCGGCATCCTCGCGGTGGGCTGCGTGATCCTCATCTCGGTCTACATGATCGCTTCGGGTGTACCGGCTATCGGCAAGATCGGCCTATTTAAGTTCCTGCTCGGTCAGGAATGGGCATCGACAGCAGCCGACCCGAAATACGGCATCCTGCCCTTCATCCTGTCCAGTATCTATGGCACGCTGGGTGCGACCATCATCGGCGTTCCCATCGGCTTGCTGACGGCGGTATTCCTGTCGAAAGCAGCCGGCCCCAAGGTGCGCACCGTGGTCGTGACGGCCATCGAACTGCTGTCCGGCATCCCGAGCGTTGTCTTCGGTCTGCTGGGTATGCAGATTTTGGTTCCGGCAGTGGCAAAGACCTTTGGCAAAGCCTCCGGTGCCTGCCTGCTGTCGGCCATCGTCGTACTGTCTATCATGATCCTGCCCAGCATCGTCTCGGTGTCGGTCACGGCTCTGAACGCTGTTCCGCCCGAGTATGAACAGGGCAGTCTGGCACTGGGCGCAACGGATACCGAGACATGGTTTAAAATCAGTGTTCCGGCGGCAAAAAGCGGCATCGCGGCAGGCATCGTCCTCGGCATTGGCCGTGCCATCGGCGAGGCTATGGCAGTCATGATGGTCGCCGGCAACAGCCCCAATATGCCGGACAGTCTCTTCCGGAGCGTGACATTCCTGACAACAGCCATCGCCAAGGAGATGAGCTATGCCGGCGGCCTGCAGAAACAGGCACTGTTCAGCATCGCTCTGGTGCTGTTCGTCTTCATCATGCTCATCAATGTGGTGCTGAACGTTGCCCTGAAGGGAGGAAGCCGGAATGAAAAGTAACTTCTCCTCCTCCCGTCGGGCATGGAACCACTTCTTTACAGCGGCGGTCTGGGTCGCGGCAGTGCTGGTGATGGTGCTGGTTGCCGGTATCATCGGTCTGGTGCTGGTGCGCGGTGTTCCGCACATCAGCTGGACCTTCCTGACGACGACCGCCAGTGTCCTGAAAGGCACTGACGGCATCCTCCCGGCCATCCTGAACACCCTGTATGTCATCCTGTTGACCCTGCTCATCGTTCTTCCGCTGGGTGTGGGTGCAGCAGTTTATCTGACCGAGTACGCCACCAACCGGCGGCTCATCGAGGTCATTGAGTTCACCAATGAGACGCTGGCAGGCATCCCCAGTATCATCTATGGTCTGGTGGGTATGCTGGTCTTTGCCCAGACGCTGGGCTTCAAGACCTGTCTGCTCTCCGGCTCTCTGACGCTGGTGGTCATGAACCTGCCGACCATCATCCGCACGACGCAGGAATCCCTCAAAACGGTGCCGCAGGGCTACCGTGAAGGTGCAATGGGTCTGGGTGCCGGCAAGTGGCATATCATCCACACCATCGTTCTTCCGTGCAGTATCGACGGTATCGTGACCGGCTGCATTCTGGCGGTGGGACGTATCGTGGGTGAAAGTGCCGCTCTGCTCTTCACCGCAGGTGCGGCGGAGGTCATCGCCCAGAATATCGTCAAGGCCTACACCTCTAATGGTGCGACCCTCTCGGTGCTGCTCTATCTGCGTGCCTTTGAGGACGGCGATTTCGATTCGGCATGGGGCATCGGTGCGGTGCTGCTGATTCTGGTGCTGGTCATCAATCTGGCAGCACGGCTGGCAAAAACAAAACTGAAACAAAAACAGTGAGGAATCGTATGACAGAACCGGTTATTACAGCCAAAAACCTCAACCTCTGGTATGGGGATTTCAAGGCTTTGAAGAATATCTCGCTGGATGTCGGCGAAAAAGAGATCACAGCTCTTATCGGGCCGTCGGGCTGCGGCAAATCGACCTTTCTGAAGACCCTCAACCGGATGAACGACCTCGTCCCCGGCATCCGCATCGAAGGCGATGTCCGTCTGAAAGGACAGGACATTTTTGCCCGGGAAATGGAGCTGACCGACCTGCGCCGCCGTGTCGGTATGGTCTTCCAGAAGGCAAACCCATTCCCGATGAGCATCTATGACAACATTACTTACGGCCCGAAGCTGCACGGCGTCCGGAACAAGGCCGAGCTGGATGAGCTGGTCGAAAGCTCTCTGCGCGGTGCCGCACTCTGGGATGAGGTGAAAGACCGCCTCAAGAAGAGCGCGCTGGGTCTGTCCGGCGGTCAGCAGCAGCGTCTCTGCATCGCCCGTGCGCTGGCTGTCAAGCCGGAAGTCCTGCTGATGGATGAACCGACCAGTGCGCTTGACCCCGGTTCCACGATGAAGGTCGAGGAGCTGATGAGCGAGCTGAAAAAGAACTACACGGTCGTCATCGTCACCCATAACATGCAGCAGGCAGCGCGTATCAGTGACCGGACAGCGTTCTTCCTGCTGGGTGAGCTGGTGGAAGTCGGCCCGACCCAGACCATTTTCAGCACGCCGCAGGATAAGCGTACCGAGGACTATATCTCGGGTCGTTTCGGCTAAGGAGGAACGGATCATGAGTTTGCGCACACAGTACGATTCCGACCTCGAGGCGATGAAAGCCGCTCTGGTCGAGATGGGTAAAAATTCTGCGGATGCCGTTGAGGATGCTCTCGAGGCTCTCTGCACGGCGGACGCCGAGGCTGCCGCCTCTATCGTGAAAGGCGATGGCCGCATCAATAATATGGAACGGGATATCGAGCATCGCTGTATGACCCTGCTGCTCCGTCAGCAGCCGGTGGCCGGCGATCTGCGCCGGATCTCGACTGCAATGAAAGTCGTGACCGACATCGAGCGGATCGGCGACCACGCTGCCGATATCGCTGAGATCATCCCTCACCTCGTCACTGTCCGCAAGGAGGGCGACCCGGCCATCAGCCAAGCCATCGAGATGGGACGTAAAGCCCACAAGATGATTCTGGACGCTCTGAACTCCCTCACGAGCGAGGATGAGAACGCTGCCCGGAAGGTCATTGCTGCCGACGATGAGGTGGACTATGACTTCAATGCCATCAAGCACACGCTGGCCGAGGAGATCGCCGCTGACCCGAGCAAGGTCGACGCTTCGCTGGATGTCCTGATGGTCATCAAGTATCTCGAGCGGATCGGCGATCATGCCGTCAATGTGGCTGAGTGGGTCGAGTTCGTCCGCACCGGCCGGTATCACAACGAAAATATGTTCTGAGTTTCACCCGGATGGGTTTCGTGTTTTCCTCACTGTTCTCCGGAAAAAGCCGCTGTGCCGCTGTTTTGAGCCGCACGACGGCTTTTTTGGTAAAATTTTTGAATTTTTTTGAAATCCCTGCAATCTTTTCCTCTTCTGGTTCGTATATAGTGCAGAAAGGCTTAAATTTAAGAGCCTGCTGAACAGGCGGAATGGGGCGTCCGGCTTCTCCCCCGAACCCACGCCCTTTCCGCCGCAAGGGAGGATTTGCTCTATGACAGTCAAAAACTTTCCGCTGGAAGAGCGAGGCGAGACCGTGAGCCGGGATGCCCTCGTTCAGGCGGCTTTAACTGAGATCACCCAGAATTACCGTGAAGCCAGCCTGTCCAATGTGGCACGGGCGTATGGCGTTTCGCTGGCATACGTCAGCGAATGCGTCCGGGCACAGACCGGCAAGACCTACAAGGAACTGCTCCAGAAACACCGGATGGAAACGGCGGCGCGCCTGCTCCGCCGCAGCGATATGAACATCCAGCAGATCATCACACAGGTGGGCTATGAGAACACCAGCTATTTCTACCGCCTGTTCCACGAACGCTACGGCCAGAGTCCCCGGGAATACCGCCGCAGCCGTGCATCCCGTACCCGTACCAGTGCGTGATATTTGAAAGCGTTCAACCTCTCCGGCATTGCAAAGCGGTGACGGGGAGGTTTTCTTTTTGCTATGAATTGGGCGGAGTATGGAATTCGGAACTGAAATGTGCTACAATATTAGTAAATTGTGATATGCGCACGGCAGGATGTGCGGAAAGAGAAGGTGGACTAGGATGATTCGTGGAGCGACTCGCTCGGACCTCGAGCAGATCATGCAGATTTATGCCCATGCACGGCAGGCAATGAAAAATTCCGGAAACCCGAACCAGTGGGGTGATAATTTTCCGCCGCAGGAGCTGATCGAAGAAGATATCGACACCAACCGGCTGTTCGTTTACCTCGTCAATGGGCAGATGATGGCCGTGTTTGCCTTCATTCTGGGTGCGGACCCGACCTATGCGAGGATCGAAAACGGCAGCTGGCTGAATGATACTCTGCCTTACGGCACGCTCCATCGGCTGGCATCTTCGGGAAAGCGGCACGGTGTAGCAACTGAGATCATTACATGGTGCCTCGAACACTGTGAGAGCCTACGTGTTGATACCCATGAGGACAATAAGATCATGCAGAATGTCCTGAAAAAGAACGGCTTTACCGAATGTGGCACCATCTATGTGGCGAATGGTACACCCCGTATCGCTTACCAGAAAATGTCGCTGACCCTGCCGATCGAACGATAAATCGGTTTCCAGACAGACTGAAAAAGAGAACGTTTTTGGACGTTTCTTCGACAGTCTGTTTTCTTTTGCAGCGAACTGTCCTTGAGATAAATACAGATGAAAAAACTTCGTCTCTGGATACGCTCAGATGAAAATGCCGGAAAATCCAGCAAAATCTTTGACTTTTCAGATAGAAGAGACTATAATGACACTTGTTCCAAATAGAGGGATGGAAAAAATCTGTACGCTGTAGAAGTACAGTATTAGAGGGAGTGTTAAAATATGAAAACGTTGAAAGCTGCTGCGGCACGCTACAACGGCATCAGCCTGATCGTCCGGATCCTGATCGGTCTGATCATCGGTGCAGTGCTGGCTCTGCTGGTGCCCGGCGCAGGCTGGGTCGCTGAACTCGGCACCCTGTTCGTTGGTGCGTTGAAAGGCATCGCGCCGGTTCTGGTTTTCGTCATCGTGGCGAGTGCGCTGGCACAAGGCTCGTCCAAGCTCGACCGCCGGTTCGGTACAGTTATTTGGCTGTATATGCTGACGACCTTCCTTGCGGCGGCCATCGCATCCATCGCAAGCTTCATCTTTCCGCAGACGGTCGTTCTGGCAGAGGCCGCTCAGTCGGATGTGGTGCCGCAGGGTCTGGGTGAGGTCATGAATACCCTGCTGGCAAACTTTGTTGCAAACCCAGTCAGCTCCATCATGAACGGCAACTATATCGGCATCCTGTTCTGGGCCTGCCTGTTTGGTCTGGCAATGAAGAAGATCGGCGCAGACAGCACCAAGGTCTTTCTGGCAAATACCGCTGATGCTGTGTCGCAGATCGTGCGCTGGATCATCAATCTGGCACCTTTCGGCATCATGGGTCTGGTCTATTCCAACGTTTCGAGCAATGGTCTGTCCATCTTCACTCAGTATGGCAAGCTGCTGGCACTGCTTGTCGGTACGATGTTGTTCATGGCACTCATCGTCTCGCCGTTCATCATCTTTATCTATCTGCACTGCAATCCCTATCCGCTGGTCTTCCGCTGCCTGAAGGAATCCGGCCTGACCGCATTCTTTACGCGCAGCTCCGCCGCGAATATCCCGGTGAATATGACTCTTTGCGAGAAGCTGGGTCTGGATAAGGATATGTATTCCGTGTCCATCCCTCTGGGTGCAACCATCAACATGGACGGTGCAGCCATCACCATCACCATCATGACTTTGGCTGCCGCGAATACGCTGGGCATCAAAGTTTCTCTGCCAGCTGCGATCGTTCTGTCAATCATGTCGGCTCTGGGTGCCTGCGGTGCTTCGGGTGTTGCAGGCGGTTCCCTGCTCCTCATCCCGATGGCCTGCTCCCTGTTCGGTATCTCGAATGATGTCGCGATGCAGATGGTCGGCGTCGGCTTCATCATCGGCGTGGTTCAGGATTCTGTCGAGACTGCACTGAACTCCGCAGGCGATGTCGAGTTTGCTGCGACCGCTGAGTATCATCAGTGGCTCAAGGAAGGCAAGCCCCTGCCGGCGTTCCTGAAATAACAAATTTCTCCTTCGTGTGTTGTGAAAGTTAAAAGGCCAGCGTCGCATGTTGACGCTGGCCTTTTACGTTATTTTGAGAAAAGTGGAACTCAGTCCATTGCTCCAGCTTTCTGCAGCGCGGTGATGATGAGCGGAATGATGATGAGCTGGGCGATGATGCCGGGCAGAGCGGTCAGCAGTGCGCCGGAGAGGAACGCCGAAAAGGGAAAGCTGCTGCCGGACAGACCTGCCAGAATGAACCGGACAGCACCCCAGACCAGACGGCCGGAGACCATTGCGGTCAGCAGGGTGGCGTAGGTCATGGGCAGAGTGTGCTTGACCTTCCGGTACATCAGGCCGGAGACAAGGCCATAGGTGCCAAGCTCAAAGGCCATCGAGATGGCGATGGGGAACATCGGGGGCATCCCGAACAGAACCGAGCGGAGCAGCGGAGCGACAAAACCGACCGCTAATCCCCACGGGCCGCCAAGAACGAAACCGCAAAGCAGGATCGGAAAGTGCATTGGGCAGAGCATGTTGCCGATTTGGGGGATGTGGCCGGTGAATATCGGCAGGATGAAGGCCAGCGCAAGGAAAAGAGCGGCCAGAACGAGATCGCGTGCCGGGGAAATAGTCTTGGTGTTCATGAAAGTCCTCCTGAAATGGAACAGAAAAAAGGGGTCTGCCGTCAGCGTGTATGCCAACAGCAGACCCCTTCATGGCGTCTGTTCAAACTATAAGTAAAAATGTTGTGGAAACGTAAACCGGACTTCAGTCCGATGCTCCGGCTTCCTGCCGGAATTTGTGAAAATTATAGCATTTAAATCGAACCCTGTCAACGGAGAAAAAAGGCTGCATTTTCCACAAAAAGAACGTCATTTCCAATCAAATTTCCCCGGTGATGTACATTTTGCCGGAAGATGCTTGACCTTTTTGCACAGAATAGATAATATAAACTTGACGAATCGTGCGCAGGACAAAAATCGCTCTGCACACGCACACATGCAAATTTCTGAGGTTCATACGGGAGGACCATCATGACAAATGCAGAAAAGCTTACCCTGGCAAAACACGCCTGCCATATCCGCATGGGCGTGATCGAGGGAACCCATAGCGCAAAGTGCGGTCATCCGGGCGGTAGTCTGGACATCGCCGAGGTGCTGAGCTACCTTTATTTTGTGGATATGAATGTTGACCCCAAAGATCCGCACAACGCAGACCGTGACCGTCTGGTCCTGTCCAAAGGCCACGCAGCACCGGCTCTGTATGCTGCTCTGGCAGAGCGTGGATTCTTCCCGGTCGAAGACCTGAAGACGCTGCGCAAGATCGGCAGCTATCTGCAGGGTCATCCCAACATGAACAGCACGCCGGGCGTGGATATGTCCACCGGCAGTCTGGGTCAGGGCGTCTCCGCTGCCTGCGGTATGGCTCTGGGTGCAAAACTGTCCAATAAGCCGCTGAGCGTTTACGCTATCGTCGGCGACGGCGAGGTGGAAGAGGGCGAGTGCTGGGAAGCGTTCATGTTCGCTTCCCACTACAATCTGTCCAACCTCTGTGTCATGCTGGACCGCAACCATCTGCAGATCGACGGCAACACCGAGACGGTCATGAACAGCGCACCGCTGGATGAGAAGATGAAGGCGTTCAACTTCAACGTCATCACCATCGACGGCCACGACTTCGACGCCATCGAGAAGGCGGTCAAGGCATTCCATGCAGAGACAGAGAAACCCACCTGCATCATCCTTGATACCGTCAAGGGCAAGGGTGTCTCCTATATGACCAACTCTGTGGATTGGCACGGCAAAGGCCCCAACGACGACGAATATGCCGTCGCAATGCAGGAGCTGAACGCAGCCTACGCCAAGCTGGAAGAGGAGGACAAGTAAGATGGCAGATGTGAAAATGATCGCGACCCGTGAGAGCTACGGCAACACCCTGAAAGAGCTGGCCGCTGAGGGTCATGACAACCTCGTAGTTCTGGATGCAGACCTTGCCGCTGCGACTAAGACCGGCATGTTCCGCAAGGCATATCCGAACCGCCACTTTGACTGCGGCATCGCTGAAGCCAACATGATGGGCGTTGCTGCCGGTCTGTCCACGATGGGCTATGTCCCCTTCGTTTCCAGCTTCGCAATGTTCGCCGCAGGTCGTGCCTTCGAGCAGATCCGCAACTCGGTCGCCTATCCCCGTCTGAACGTCAAGATCGGTGCGACTCACGGCGGCATTTCCGTCGGTGAGGACGGCGCATCTCACCAGTGCTGTGAGGACTTTGCCCTCATGCGTAGCCTGCCCGGTATGACCATCATCTGCCCGGCGGATGATGTCGAGGCTCGTGCCGCTGTCCGTGCCGCTTACGAGATGCAGGGCCCGGTCTACCTCCGCTTTGGCCGTCTGGCAGTTCCCGTCTTCCATGACCCGGCCAACTACCACTTTGAGATCGGCAAGGGCGAGCAGATCACCGAGGGCAACGATATCGCTATCATTGCCACCGGTCTGATGGTCAACGAAGCACGCAAGGCCGCCGAAGAGCTGGCTGCTGAAGGCACCCATGCCCGTGTCATCAATATCCACACCATCAAGCCGCTGGATGAAGAGATCATCCTCAAAGCGGCAAAAGAGTGCGGCAAGGTCGTCACTGCCGAGGAGCATAGCGTCATCGGTGGTCTGGGCGAGGCGGTCTGCTCCCTGCTGAGCGAGAAGCTGCCTACCCCCGTCCGCCGTGTGGGTGTTCAGGATAAGTTCGGCTGCTCCGGCCCGGCCTGGGATCTGCTCAAACTGTATGGTCTGGATGCCGCAACTATCATCAAGACCGCTAAAGAGATGCTGAATAAGTAAGCTCTGGTTTTGATATAGAAATTCGATAAAAAGATAAGAGGTTTCTTCTCTCTGCCACTATGACAGAAGGAGGAAACCTCTTTTTGGTTGAAAAATATACTTTAATATCCCTTAAAATGACTCTTCAAAAAATTCCCGGTACACCTGCTGAAAAATCTGTTTCAGATGGGTGATCTCGGGCCGGGGGTCATCCCGGAGGGTGAGCAGGCAGGTATCCGGCATGGGCGAACTCATCTGCACCGGGTGATACCAGTCATCAGGATAGACCGGGTACTTCATCGGGCTGATGAGCAGGCATTTTCCGGCCAGAAGGCTGGCGTAGACGGTTTCGTAAGTGTCCACCATCCGCCAGCGAGGTGCGGAGTACGGCATCTCAGGCAGGCTGCGGAGATGTTCGGCCACCACGCCGAAAATAGGCTCACAGTAAATGAGCGTGTTGGAAAGGTCGGCTGGGAACAGCTCCCGGCGGTTTGCCAGCGGATGCTGTGGAGAAGCGACAAGATAACAGCTGTTCTTTACCAGCGGTGTTGCGTCGATCTCGGGCTGGAGTTTTGACAGCGGCAGGTAGACGGCAGCGTCTGCTTCGGTCGTCAGAAAACGGTGGAGACTTCCCTGCACCGGGTCGGTACGGATCTCCAACTCGTAACCCGGGAATTCGGTGTGGAGCCGCTCCATCAGGACGGGATAAATGGGGTCACGCTGCAATAAGACCAACGGAAGATTCAGGATAAGGTGCTTCTGCCGGGCGTAGGGGCGTATCTCGTTCCGGGCATTGAGGATATCCCGGTAGACATTCTGTGCGTGCGGCAGAAAAGCCCGGCCTGCCTCGGTCAGGGCAACACTGGTCGTGCTGCGATGGAACAGCGCAACATCAAGTTCTTTCTCGAGACTTCGGATCTGGTAGCTCAGCGCAGGCTGGGTGCAATACAGCTCCCGTGCCGCGCTGGAAAAGTTCAGCGTCCGGCTCACGGTCAGAAAACAGAGCAGCTGATGGTCGTTCATGGTAAGGTTCCCCTTTCTTTTTTAGTATATCACAAAACAAAATACTTATAAATGTCTTTTATAAGACTGCTTAAGATTTTTTAATTCCCTTTTACTTCGTTATATTTTATACTAAGTGCGGCGCAGGTGATTTTCGGCCTGCAAACGTAAGAAGATCGCAGAGAAGAAAGAGAACACAAGGAGAACGCAGATGAATAAGATTTCCCGTAAGGGCTTCCTGAAAGTTGCTGCCGCAGCCGCAATGAGCGGTGTCACCGCCGGCGCACTGGCTGCCTGCAATGCTGGTTCCAGCAGCTCTACCGCCGCATCCACTGGCGAGGCTCTGTACACCCCCGGCACCTACACCGGCACTGCGACCGGCATCGGTGAGGTCAAGGTCACTATGACCTTCAGCGAGACGGCAATCACCGAGGTCGTCGTGGACGCCTCTAACGAGACCGAGAGCATCGGCGGTGTGGCTGCTCCCACCCTGCAGGAGGCTCTGATGGCTGCTCAGAGTGCGGATGTGGACAACATTTCCGGCGCAACGGTCACTACCAACGCCGTCAAGGAAGCTGCTGCGGATTGTATCGCACAGGCAATGGGCGTCAAGACCGACGCTCCGGCTGAGGATACCAGCGAAGATGACGGTGACGATTGGCTGGGTGAGGAGCCGCAGGTCGAGGCAAGCGAGACGCAGGACTTCGATGTTGTTGTCATCGGTGCAGGTCTGTCTGGCATCTGCGCAGCCCGTGCTGCTGCCGAAGAGGGCGCAAAGGTCGCTATCGTCGAGAAGAGTTCTTCTTTCAACTGCCGCAGCGGTGAGTACGCTCTGCTGAACGGTTCTCTGAACAAGCGTTGGGGCCGTGAGAACATCGTCGATGAAGATGTTGTCGTCAACCGCCTGATGCGTGAATGCACTTACCGCAACAAGCGTTCCATCCTCAAGAAGTGGGCTTCTCACGCACACGAGGTCATGGACTGGTTCATCGAGGCATATCCCGAGCTGACCATCTGCGACACCACCCGTCAGGTCGTCACTCAGGAGCAGTTCGACAAGGGCATTCTGGTTCCTCTGGCATGGCCTCAGCCCGAGCATTACGATTACCGCAACGAGGAGTTCCCTACCTTCCCCTCCAGCATGGAGTTCCGTTCCTCCCGTAAAGATCAGCAGGGCTTTATCGTCGAGGCCAACCTGAACAAGGCTCTGGATGCAGGCGCAAAGACCTTCTATGGCTGCTTTGGTACCAAGTTGCTGAAGGACAGCGACGGCCGTGTGACCGGCGTTATCATCCGTGATGCGCAGAACGGAAACAAGTACATCCAGCTGAACGCTTCCAAGGGCGTCATTCTGGCTACCGGCGATAACTCCGGCGACGAGAAGATCATGAAGCATTTCGCTCCGGAGATCGTCGAGAAGAAAATCGCCAACATGGGCGCAATGGGTATGCTGGGTGTTGACGTCGAGGGCAAGACGGTCGAGACCGGTGACGGCCTGCGCATGGGCGCATGGATCGGCGCAAAGGTTCAGGACCATCACGCTCCGATGACCCACCACATGGGCAGCGGCATGGGCGTTACTCCCTTCCTGCAGATCAACAAGCATGGCGACCGCTTCATGAACGAGTGCATCCCCGGCCAGCAGCTGGAAAATCAGATCGAGCTGCAGCCCGAGTGTACCTCCTTCCAGCTCTACGACTCCAAGTGGGGCGATGAGATCCCCTACATGCCGGCAAACCACGGCGGCCTGTGCTATATCATCCCCGAGGATGAGGACGAGTCCAACCCGAACTACTCTGACCGTCAGTATACCAAGATCAGCGCAAAGGCTGACGCATATCAGTTCAAGGCTGATACGCTGGAAGACCTGCTGACCCAGTGCGGCTTCGAGGGCGAAGCTCTGGACAACGCTCTGGCTTCCATCGAGCGTTACAACGAGCTGTGCAAGGCTGGCTCCGATGACGACTTCGGCAAGCCTGCAAGCCGGATGTTCGCTCTGGAGAATCCCCCGTACTACGCATGCCAGTGGGGTACCACTTCTATGCTGGTCTGCGTCGGCGGTCTGGAGAGCGACGAGAACTGCCACACCTTCACCGAGGAAGATCCTGCAAGCCCGAAGCGTGATATCATCAAGGGTCTGTATGTCTGCGGCAATGTGCAGGGCAGCCGCTATGCAGTCGAGTATCCGATCTGCATGCGTGGCATCAGCCACAGCCTCTGCGTCTACTATGGCTACATCGCCGGCAAGAACTGTGTTGCTGGCCTGTAATCCGTAAAACTTAAAAAGCGATCCTCTGCCCGGAATGGTTCTTTCTTCCCGTTCCGGGCTTTTTGGATGAGATATGTGACACAGTTACAGAAAAACAGCCTCTTTTGGGGTATACTAATGCCATCACACAAAAACATGCTTCTGAATGGAGGATTTTGAATATGGCAGTCGTAACCATCACGAAAGACAACTTTAACGCAGAGGTCCTGCACAGCGAAAAGCCCGTCCTGCTGGACTTTTGGGCGACTTGGTGCGGCCCCTGCCGGATGCTCTCGCCCATCGTGGACGAGGTCGCCGAAGAGCGCAGCGATATCAAGGTCGGTAAGGTCAACGTGGATGAGCAGCCCGAGCTGGCCGCTGAGTTCGGCGTTATGAGCATCCCTACTCTGCTGGTCTTCAAGGACGGCAAGCTCGTCAACCAGTCCGTCGGCGCACGCCCCAAGAGCGGCGTTCTGGCTCTGCTGGGGTAATATGAAACAAAAACAGGCCGCCCTTTGCGCAGCAAGCGCAGAAGGCGGCCTGTTTTATAGGTTGATTTTATTTTTTCTTGGGAAAAACAAACGGGTCATGGAGATAGACGGCGACCAGATATGCCGCCATGAAGCACCAAATGATGGGCTCACAGAGGATAACAGCGTTATACTCAAATTTCGGGATGAAGAAGATGACGAATACGATCTTACCCACAAACTCGATGACACTGGAAAAGAGGGGCAGGACTTTCTGACCGAGGCTCTGGAGGGCGTAACGGGTCGAGATGAGGACACCCAAAACTGCGTAGAAAGGAGCGTTCCAGAGCAGATACCGTGCGCCGTTTTCGAGGACGACCGGCTCACTGGAACCGGAGACGAACCGCACCATCCACTCAGCTCCGAAGCGCATCAGCAGGACGGCACAGACGGCCACAATATCCGAGTAGATATAAATATCTCGCATTCCCTTCCGGATACGGTCGGGATGGTTTGCTCCACGGTTCTGGGAAACAAAGGTCGAACCGGCGGACGCCATTGCCAGAATCGGCATGTCAGTGACGCTGAACAGCTTCCGGGCGGCGGTATGACCGGCAATGACGAGGGTTCCCAGACCATTGATGCCGTACTGCAGAATGACGGAACCAGCCGAGACGATGCTGCTCATCAGGCCCATCGAGATGCTCTGGCTGAACAATTCCCAGTAAAGGTTTTTGCCGACATTGAAATGTTCTTTTGCAGGCAGAAGGATGCGTGTCTTTTTGCAGACATAGATGACGCAGAGAACCACCGAGACGCCCTGCGCAAGGACAGTCGCAACGGCGGCACCGGCTACACCCATCCCCATTCCGGCGATGAACAGAAGGTCAAGTGCCACATTCAGCAGGGATGAGATGATCAGAAAGACCAGCGGCATCACGCTGTTGCCGATGGCACGGAGCAGACCGGCACACAGGTTATAGGCAAACATGACGATGACGCCGAGGTCAATGATGAAGATGTAGCTATACGCATCTTCCAGGATCTCAGCCGGGGTATCCAGCAGAACGAGAAGCGGATGCAGACCGAAAAATCCGGCCAGCGTGATGACAAGAGACGCGATCAGGCCGATGACAAGAGAACCGGCGACAGTCTTCTTCAGCAGTTCTTCGTCCTGCGCTCCATAGGAGCGTGCTGCGACGATGGCAAGCCCATTGCCGATACCAAGGCCGAAACCGACCAGAAGCTCGTAGATCGAGCCGCAGGAGCCAATGGCAGCAAGGGCGGTATCGCCCAGCACATTGCCGACGATCATGGTATCCACGGTGTTGTAGAGCTGCTGGAACAGGTTCGAGACAAAAATCGGCAGCATGAAGACCAGCAGGCTCCGGACAATGGGGCCGTTCATCAGGTCGACGTTCTGATTGAAAAAGGATCTTTTTGCGGTTTGGGTCTGGGTCATAATTCCTCCGGGAAATTCACTTGCAAAGGGCGACCCCTCAGCAATGCCGAGGGATCGCCCTTTTGTCTGATTTGAAAAATGAAATTACAGTTCCTGCGTCTCGAAGCCGTTGCCGGTCAGCACTTCGACACTGGTAAAGCCTGCAGCCTTGATCGCTGTGGCAGCTTCATCAAAGCCATACGTCAGGCTGGAAACATCGTGGGAGTCCGAGGTGATGATGACCTTGCCGCCCATCTTCTGCCACTCGCCCAGCAGCCATGCACCGGGATAGAAATCCTTGCGGTAGCCACGGTAGACGCCGCCGGTGTTGACTTCCAGCAGGCAGTCGTTCTCTTTTGCGGCCTGCAGTGCTTTCAGAGCGGCTGCTTTGTACCGGGGAGACTCTTCGTCAAAGAACTCGCCGTCGGCGTTCAGCTTTTTGATCAGGTCGATATGAGCCAGAATGTCGGGTTTGAGGGCTGCGACCTTCTCGACCTCGGCAAAATATGCCTCGACTGCGGCCAGAGCATCTCCGTCGAAATCGTCGTTGATGCAATCCCACAGGTCTTTCGGTCGGAAGTCGATCTCGTAATACTTGCCGGTCTTCTTGCCGTAGAGGTGATGCGCGCTGCCGATCCAGTAATCGTAAGCCTCGTACTTGTCCTCGCTCAGCAGATCCCACTCGATGCCGCAGAGGATATCCACCTTGCCCTTGTACTCCGCTTTGAGTTTTGCGATGGTGGCCTTGTACTGTGCGGTGCGGCTGGGGCTCATGCAGTATTCCCGGTCACGCTGGGTATAGCTATGGCCTGTGAAGCCCAGAGTCGTCAACCCCTGCGCACAGGCAGCAGAGGCCATATCCTGTAAGGTATTTTTGCCGTCACACATTGTCGAGTGGCAATGAACGCTGGACTTCTTGTAATCTGCCATAGTTGAACTCACTGCATCCTTTCCTGTTTCACCTTGTGGTCGATGACATGGCGTTTTTCCAGTTCACGGGTGATATCCTCCACCGTGATCCCGGCCTGAACCATCAGCACCAGAACATGGTACGCCAAATCACTGATCTCATAGATCGTTTCTTCGTTGTCTTCTTTTTCGCCTGCGATGATGACTTCGGTGCATTCCTCGCCGACTTTCTTGAGAATTTTCTCCTTGCCCTTCTCGAAGAGGTAGGTCGTGTAGCTGCCCTCTTTCGGGTCGGTCTTGCGGCCTTTGATGAGGTCATACAGACCCTGCCAGCTGAACTGCTTCAGCTCCGGCGAGACATACACCTCGTTGAAGAAGCAGCTCTCGGCTCCGGTGTGGCAGGCCGGGCCGCTCTTGACGACCTCGACCACCAGAGCGTCCTTGTCGCAGTCGGCAGTGATGGATACGACCTTCTGCACATTGCCGCTTGTTTCGCCTTTGCGCCAGACCTCCTGACGGCTCCGGCTCCAGAAGACAGTCCGGCCCTCGGCGATGGTCAGTGCCAGAGTCTCGGCGTTCATGTAGGCGAGGGTCAGGACTTCTTTGGTATAGTGGTCCTGCACGATGGCAGGGATGAGGCCTTTTTCGTCAAATTTCAGTTCCATAAAAATTCTCCTCCCCCTCAAAAGGGGATACATACAGTTTATCCTAAACTCGGCGGAAACGCAAGAGGTTCACAGCCGCATTTCGATTCCATTTTGGTTCAAATATTCTTTCAGCTCCCGGATGGTGAGCAGCTTCTGATGGAAGATGCCTGCCGCAAGTCCGGCGTCAATGCCTTTGTGGTGGAACAGTTCGAGGAAATCTTCTTTTTTTCCTGCGCCGCCGCTGGCGATGATAGGCACATTGACCCGTGCCGCCACAGCGTCCAGCATCTCGAGGTCAAAACCGTTCCGGACGCCGTCGGTGTCGATGCTGTTCAGGCAGACCTCTCCGGCACCGTGGTCGACCGCCCATGAGATCCAGTCCAGAGCGTCACGGCCGGTATTCTCCCGTCCGCCCTTGGCGAAGACCATGAACTTCCCATCGACCCGTTTGACATCAGCGGAAAGGACAACGCACTGATTGCCGTACCGCTGTGCCGCCGCCGGGATGAGGTTGGGATTCTTGAGCGCGCCTGAGTTGACGCTGACCTTGTCCGCACCGCATTTCAGCACCCGGTCGAAATCTTCCAGTGTGTTGATGCCGCCGCCGACCGTCAGCGGAATAAAAATTTCGCTGGCGACTTTGGTTAATATTTCTGTAAAAAGAGTCCGGCCCTCAAAGCTGGCTGTAATATCATAGAATACCAGCTCGTCCGCACCGGCGGCGTTGTACATCCGTGCCATCTCCACCGGGTCGGCCACGTCCTTGATGCCCTCAAAATTGGTTCCCTTGACGACCCGGCCATTCCGGACGTCAAGACAGGGAATGATACGTTTCGTGATCATCGTTTTTTCCCTTCCGTTCAGTTCTGTACCAGCTCGACACAGCGTTTCAGGTCGAGGGCACCAGTGTACAGGCTCTTGCCCAGAATAGCAGCGGCGACGCCCATCTGCTCGAGTTCCAGCAGTTCGGACTCGTAGGAGATGCCGCCGCTGGCTGTGAATGCCATTCCCGGGACCTCACTCACCAATTGACGGTAAAGCTTCAGGTTCGTTCCCTGCATGGCACCGTCGCAGGCAATGTCAGTGTAGATGACTGCCGAGCAGCCGGCATCCGCCAGCCGCTTGCAGAAATCTACACCCTTTTCCCGGCTGACTTCTTTCCAGCCGTGGATGGCAACGTAGCCGTCCTTTGCGTCCACGCCGACGGCGATTTTGTTGCCGTACTTTTTCAGCATCCGGGCGGTGAAATCAAAATCCGTCACGGCAACGCTGCCGAGGATGCAGCGGCCCACGCCCAGAGACAGGTATTTTTCGATCCGCTCTTCGGTGCGGATGCCGCCGCCGACTTCGATATACAGACCGCCCTGTTTTGCGAGAGCGGCAATGGTATCGTAGTTGGAGAGTGTTCCGTCCTTTGCACCGTCCAAGTCGACGACATGCAGGTTTTTTGCACCGGCGTCCAGAAACGCCCGTGCCTGTGCGCAGGGGTCTTCGCCGTAGACGGTCATCCGGTCGTAGTCGCCTTGAGTCAGGCGGACAACATGTCCGTCTCGTAGGTCAATTGCAGGAAACAGCTGCATGATTTATACCTCCGCAAATGCTTTCAGGACACGCAGGCCGGTGTCGCCGCTCTTCTCCGGGTGGAATTGCGTGCCGTACACCTTTCCGGCACGGACGACACCGGTGACCGGGATGGAATATTCGCTGACGGCCAACGTGCTTTCGGCGCAGTTTTTGCCGTAGTAGCTATGGACGTAGTAGACGTATTCGCCCTCTTTGATGTACTTGAACAGTGGGTCATCCTTCACGATATGAAGGGCGTTCCAGCCGATCTGCGGAACTTTCAGGCTCTTGTCGGTCAGGTCAGGTTCCAGTGGGCAGACCTCGCCTCTGACAAAACCCAAGCCCTTGTGTTCGCCATACTCATAGCTTTTTTCAAAGAGAAGCTGCATTCCGAGGCAGATACCCAGCAGTGGCTTTTTTTCGGCTTCTTCCTGAATGACTGACACCAGCCCGGAGTTTTCCAGCTTTGCCATTGCGTCGCCGAAGGCTCCGACACCGGGCAGGATGAGCCGGTCGGCTTTCCGGATGGTATCGGCGTCAGCGGTGACAACAGCTTCCAGCCCCAGTTTTGCCAGACTGGAACAGAGGCTGAACAGGTTGCCGACTCCGTAATCAATGATCGCAATCATACCAGCAGTCCTTTCGTTGAGGGAATCTCGTCCGGGTGGGCGGCGTCGATCTTGACCGCTGCCGCCAGCGCACGGCCTGCACCTTTGAAGCAGGCTTCGAGGATGTGGTGGGTGTTCTCACCGGCGAACTGGACAAAGTGGATGGTGGCCTGCGCATTCCGGGCAAAGCCCAGCCAGAACTCTTTCATGCACTCGACGTCAAAATCGCCGACCTTCTCGGTCTGGCAGTGGATATCCCAGTTCAGAGTGCAGCGGCCGGACAGGTCAACAGCGCAGAGGATGAGAGCTTCATCCATCGGCAGATAGAAACTGCCATACCGCTGGATGCCGCGCTTTTCGCCCAGAACGGTATTGAACGCCTGCCCCAGCGCGATGCCGATGTCCTCAGCGGTGTGGTGGTAGTCCACCTCGACGTCACCGTGGCAGGTCAGGACTAAATCGAACCGGCCATGCCGCGCGAACAGCTCCAGCATGTGGTTCAGAAAACCGCAGCCGGTGTCCACCTGATAGCGGCCGGTGCCGTCAAGGTTCAGATTCAACTCAATTTGCGTCTCATTGGTGTTTCGTGTGACTGTTACTTCGCGCATGGCTCATTCCTCCAGAATCGCATCCAGTGCCGCCAGCAGAGCCTGCATCTCTTCCGGTGTGCCGATGGTGATTCGCAGCCGGTTCGAGATACGGGGAGCATCAAAGTGGCGGACAAGGACACCTTTTTCTTTCAGTTTCCGGTACAGCTCGCCGCCGTCTTTCTTGTCACTCTCAGCGAACAGGAAATTCGACCGGCTGTCCGTGCAGATAAAACCCCGTTTTTCCAGCTCTTTCTTCGTCCACTGGCGTGTCTCGATGATGGCCGAACGGGTCTTGTCGAAGTAGGCGGTGTCTTCCAGAGCGGCCTGTCCTGCTTTCAGGGTCAGGCGGTTGACGTTGTAGGGATTCAGACTGAACTTGACCCGGTTAAGGTCAGCAATGAGGTTTTCGTTTCCCATCGCCAGACCCAGACGTGCGCCGGCCAGCTGACGGGATTTCGAGAAGGTCTGGACGACCAGCAGGTTGTCATATTTGTCGATGAGAGGTACGCAGCTCTCGCCGCCGAAATCCACATACGCCTCGTCGATGATGACGACGTTGTCCGGGTTGGCTTTCAGAATGCCCTCGATGGCACTCCGGGGCAGAGCCAGACCGGTAGGTGCGTTGGGATTAGCGATGACAATGGTCTCGTTTTTATTGTAGTAATCCGCCGGGTCAAGAGTAAAATCCTCTTTCAGCGGAATGATATCGCTGGGGATGTTCATCAGGCCACACCAAACACCATAGCAGCCGTAGGTGATATCGGCATAGGCCAGCGGATGCTGTTCATCACAAAAAGCACGGATGGCGAAGAACAGGTTCTCGTCGCTGCCGTTGCCCGGCATGATTTGATTGGGTTTCAGTCCGAAGTGCTTTGCTGCTGTTTTCAGCAGGTCAGCACAGGCCGGGTCAGAGTAGAGACGGAGCTTTTCGACTTCGGCCTTGTTGACAGCCTCGACCACCGCCGGAGAGGGTGGATAAGGGCTTTCGTTGGTGTTCAGCTTGATGTATTTCTGGTCCTGCGGCTGTTCGCCCGGCGTATAGGGCGTCACGCCTGCCAGTCTGGGAGAAAGAAACTTGCTCATGATAGCACCCTCTTACTTGTCATACCGAATCGTTACGCTGCGAGCGTGTGCGTGCAGGCCCTCCCGTTCAGCAAAGTCTGCAATACGGGGAGCGGCTTCCTGCAAAGCCTCCCGGGTGTAGTAGATGAAGCTGGATTTCTTCACGAAATCGTCCACACCCAGAGGGCTGGAAAAACGTGCGGTGCCGCTAGTCGGCAGGGTGTGGTTCGGACCGGCAAAGTAGTCGCCCAGAGCTTCCGGAACGTTCCGGCCGAGGAAGATGCTTCCGGCGTTCTTGATCTCATTCAGGACGCTGAACGGGTCTTCCACGCAAACTTCCAGATGTTCCGGTGCGATGATGTTGCAGGCTTCGATGGCCTTGTGCAGGTCAGCGCAGACGATGATCTTGCCGTTATCATCGACACTGGCACGGGCGATGGCTGCACGGGGCAGCTGAGGGATCTGGACTTCCAGTTCCGCCTGCACTGCCTTTGCCAGCTCTTCACTGTCGGTCACGAGGACGGGGCTTGCAAGCTTGTCGTGTTCGGCCTGACTTAGCAGGTCGGCGGCGACCCATGCCGGGTTGCATCCGCCGTCTGCCAGAACCAGAATTTCACTGGGGCCGGCAATCATGTCGATGCCGACCTTGCCAAAAACCTTTCGCTTAGCGGTGGCAACATAGATGTTGCCCGGGCCGACAATTTTATCCACCGCCGGGATGCTCTCGGTACCGTAGGCCAGAGCTGCAACCGCCTGTGCGCCGCCGGTCTTGAAGATTTTTGTCACGCCTGCGGTGGCCGCTGCTGCGAGGATGACTGGATTTACCTTGCCGTCCTTGCCTGCCGGGGTCGTCATGACAATTTCAGACACACCAGCGACTTTGGCTGGGATGACGTCCATCAGGACGGTAGAAGGATATGCTGCTGTGCCGCCCGGTACATAGACACCTGCCTTTTCGATGGGAGTATATTTCTGACCCAGCACGATGCCGGGCTTGTCGTTCATCACAAAGTTTTTGTGTACCTGCTGACGGTGAAAAGCTTCGATGTTTGCCGCTGCCTGACGCAGGGTCTCGAGGAAATATCCATCCATCCCGGCAAAGGCCTCGTCGATCTCTTCCTGCGTGACCTGCAGATTGTCGATCTTTGCACCGTCAAATTTCAGAGCATACTCTTTCAGTGCTTCGTCACCACGGGCACGGACATCTGCAATGATGCCGTCTACCACATCCTCGACGTTTTTTTCGGCACGGATATCACGGTTCAGGATCTCTTCGGGTTTCAGGTCTTCAAATTGATAGAGTCGAATCATTTTGCTTCCTCCTGTTCTTTCAATGCGCCACGCAGCTTTTCGAGCATTTCGTCCATCTCCCGGTGCTTGAACTGGTAGCTGGCTTTGTTGGCGATGAACCGTGCCGAGATGGGCATGAACTCGGTGACGACTCTCAGGCCGTTTTCCCGGAGGGTCGTTCCCGTCTCGACGATATCCACGATGACATCCGACAGACCAAGGATGGGAGCCAGCTCAATGGAGCCATTCAGCTTGATGATGTCGATATCCCGGCCAATGGATGCGTAATAGTTCTTGGCGATGTTCACGAACTTGGTCGCCACCCGAACCGGGCGGCTGGGGTCGTCCTGATAATCGGCAGGTGCGGCAACACACATCCGGCACTTGCCAAGACCGGTGTCCAGCAGCTCGTAAACATCTGCCGAAGCCTCGGTCAGAATGTCCTTGCCGACGATGCCGACATCCGCCGCGCCATGCTCAACGTAAATGGCGACGTCACTTGGCTTGACGAGGAAGTACCGGATACCGGCTTCCGGGTTCTCGACCACCAGCTTCCGGGTGGCATTGTAGTCCTCCGGGCAGCCATAACCGATTTTTGCAAGCAGGTTGTAGACCTTATCACCGAGACGGCCTTTTGGCAGTGCAACATTCAGCATGACTTTCTTGGTCTGCTGTTGCTGCACCGGCGGCAGCGGTGCGCTCAGGCGGTCAAGCTCGTCAAGATAGACCGCAAAGCCAATCGCACCAGCACCCGGCGTGAACTTCCGAATCAGCAGGTCATACCGGCCGCCCTTGAGCAGCGGACGAGGCAGGCTCTTGAGATAGCCTTGGAAAATCAGGCCGTTGTAATATTCCATCTCGCCTGCAAGAGTCAGGTCAAGACGGACGCTTCCGCCTGCGGCTTTCAGCGGTTCTGCCAGTGCGCGAAGCTCTTCGGCGGCGTTCCGCATCCGCTCGTTCCGGCAGAAAGCTTCTGCTTTCGGGAGAACGTCGGCGTAATTGCCGTTCAGGGAGAGCAGCTCCACCAGAACATCCGTTTCAGAGCGGTCCAGCCCGGCGGCTTCGGCCGCATTCCGGAGTTCGTGGGCGTTCTTTGCCCGGAGCTTTTCCAGCAGGAGGGGACGTACCTCTGCCGGAACATTCAGAGCATCCAGCAGGCCGAACAGATAGCCCATGTGACCGATTTCCAGCACCCATGCACTTCCCAGCAGCCCCAGCGATTGTGCCGCCAGACAGACAGCCTGCCGGACTTCTGCTTCGCCGACTGTTCCCAGCATTTCCAGACCCATCTGAGAGATCTCTTTAAAGGTGTGGCTCTCTGCCGACGGACGGTAGACGTTTTCGTGGTAGTAGTAGAGGAGTGTCTCTCCTTTGGTCGGCTGCGCCGTCTTTGCGATGGAGAGGGTCACGTCCGGCTTGAGAGCCAGCAGACGACCATCTAAATCGGTGAATGTGATGACTTGCTCTGACGACAGAAAACTCCGGTTCTCCTGATATAGGCCGTATTCCTCGAACCTCCCCATGTGGTATTTGCGGCATCCGGCGTCTTCGTATAACGCCCGGAGCGCGAAAGACGCCCGTTCCTTGGGCTGTAAGCGTGAAAGTTCAAACTCCATTTTCCGTTTCCCCCGTCGGCCCTCCGGCCGTTTCCCTGACTGCGGACACAAAACCCGGTCACTTTTCCATACGGTATTCTGTGTTTATTTTACTTTATCTTGATAAAGTTGTAAAGCATGAAAGTGACAGTGTTTTCCGTTTTGTCCTCCCATTTTTCTGTGCGTTTCTCCAATCGTCCGCCGGTGGGAGACAATTATAAAGGGGAAAACAAGAGGAAATTTTGGTAGATTTCAAAAGCTTGCAAAATTGAAAAAAGAATCGACTATTGCAAAATAGCCTCAATAAAAATGAGATAGATTTCCCCGAAAAGGGTTGCCTGGCACCACGTTGGAGGACATCTACAGCACGTTCAATGTGGACCATCCGGCAGACTTTAAGGGACACTCGCTGTCCGTTTCGGATGTGGTGGTGCTGCATCAGAACGGGCAGGACACCGCCCACTACTGCGACAGTGTGGGCTTTCAGCAGGTGCCGGAGTTCTTGCGGGAAAACCCGCTGCGCACCGCAGAGCTTTCCACCGAACAAAACGAAAATATGATTGATGGCGTTCTGAACAACGCGCCCTCTTTGGGTGAATTGAAGGCTAAAGCGAAGGCCGGAGAACAAATTTCCCTGACAGACCTTGCTGCCGCAGTCAAGGCCGAAGAAAAAGCACCAAAAGCGAAAAAGTCCCACACAACCAAACCGAAAAAGCCATCCATCCGGGCACAGCTGGATGCCGCGAAAAAGGAGCAGAGCAAACAAACGCCGCCACGGGAAAAGACAAAGGAACTGGAGGTGTAAACCGTGCAGAAGTTTGAAAATATGGATGTGATCGCTGCGCTGGAAGCCATCATGCACCAGAACACCGCATACTACCAGAGCGATTTTGCCTATGACATCAAGATGCTGCGGGAGGCCGCCCACAGCGACCAGCCGGAAGATAAGCTGCTGTTGTGGCTGTCCCGGCCTTCTGGAACATTCTGCTTCCGGGAATGGGACGTACTGCTCAAAGATACCCAAGCCTACAACACATGGAAATTCTGCGGCGAACAGCCCCACGACCCGGAACTTCTGCAAGCGGTCATCCGGCAGGAGCAGCGCAGCCGGGAACCTGCACGGCCCGGTGATTTCAAAGAACACCTTGCGGCACTGCACACCGGGCTGATCGAGGCCGAGGCGCAGCGTATCGCAGCAGACATGAAACGGCTGGCTGCGCCCAACAGCCCGGACAAGAATCATTTTATGGTGGAGGTATCGCCTGAGAACTTGTTTTCATAAAGCAGAAGTGGCATAATAGAGGCATGAAAAAGAGACAA
>ERZ808240.792-NODE-792-length-40703-cov-12.416675_pt1 | contig 40703 bp, 32 predicted proteins | sample MGYA00521084_ERZ808240 | MGnify/ENA primary metagenome ERZ808240 (study PRJEB31516, sample SAMN03275571) | gut metagenome | biome: mammalia-associated habitat; material: feces | host: Papio cynocephalus | place: Kenya | collected 2012-08-06 ... | reverse complement strand
CCTGATGAAAACGCTCCGTTGACAGAGGGTGTTAAGGAATAATTACTCCAAGTGCCTCTAAAAGGTCCGATTTTGGATTTTCAACGTTTCTTGCGTATGGTTTCAGACGGCCCATCCAGTCCTTGACCTGATTTTTTCTGATCTCTCCGTATGGTTTCATACAATCCCTCTCCGGGCCCGCGCGGTATGTAACACACACTAGGATACCTTCACCTCCTGCGGGGTGCGGGCCGATACGGAATACACGTTGACGGTGCGGTCCATGCGGCTGTTGAAGAAGATGCGGTCTCCGGCGTGGGCGTAGATCGGATGCGGGTGGGCGTCCTGGCCGAGCCAGTCGGAGTCGTGACGGCAGAGTGGTACCCAGTGAAGGATGCCCTTCTCCCAGTCGGGCTCGACCTTTGTGATGTAGGCACCATCCTTTCGGTGCGGATCAGGGCCATTGTCCGTAGAGTTCTCGCGTTCGATGATCTTCTCGCCCGGCATGCGGTAGTAGCCGTCGCAGGTCAGATTGCCGCGGTGGTCCATCAGGAAGTGGCCGTAGGCATTGTACTCATCTGGAAGTGCGATCTCCCAGAATGTGCGGGTCGGCAGTCCATCGGCATCGGTGTTCGTGAAATCGATATCACAGCGCCCGACCATGGCCGGACCGTTCTCATAGCCGCCGTGGTAGATGATGCTTCGGCCGTCATCGGTCCACATCTCATGGCAGACCCAGTCGTTCCGGCTCCGGGCGTGGTCGCGCGTGTTTCCCTTTGTGTCCGTGCCTTCAGTTCGAACATGATAAAACAGATCCTTCCGATGATCGTAGATGTTCACACGACGGATACCGCAGTCAAAGGCCGACCATTCGTGGTTATACATGATGATTTCCGGATCCAGTGGATGGAACTGCACATGCGTGATCCAGCAGTGCGGGATCGTCTTTTCATAGAGCAGCGCACCGCTCTCGGTGCCATAAACACAGAGATAGGAATTCAGGCCTTCGTCCTGTACACGCTGGTCAATGTTGTACTTCGGGCGCTTATCAAGCCCATAGCCCTCCGTGTCCGGATCAAAATCGAGGATGCGCCCGTCGGTCATCGGAACGCAGAGCTTCGTGCCATCGAGACTGACGTGCGTAAAGGCGGTCATGCGGCCCGCCGGTACATGATTCAGAACGGAGACATGGCCCTCCCGGTCGGTACGGCAGATGCAGTCATCCTGGATGTAATACACGCGCTCGCGGATATAATCGAGGCAGACGCTCGCCTTCCCGAGGCCCTCATTCTCGGTGCCATCGAAATAGACGTAGCTTTTGAGGATGCCCTTCTTATTATATGTCAGCTGCCGATCCGTGCCGTGAAACATGTCGCGCATCCAGACATTGGGATGCCCGTCCCGGTCGGAAATCAGGTAAATACGCTCATCGTCCTGACTCAGCGATGAGCAGGTAAAGTACAGGAGCTGGGTGTTGAAGCTGTCTCGGCCCTGTACATCACTTACTAAGGTTCTGCCATTTAATGGTTTCGATGAATTCATGATGTTTTCCTCTTTTCGCCACATGTGAACCCCAGTGGGTCACAGCTTATATGGCTACATGAAATCCAAAAAATCGATTTGCATTATTGAAGCAGATATCTTCGATCACTTCCTTCAGGTTCTGCTCTGAGCCGAAGTACTCACCTCGTTCGCAGAGCTCGCCCAGGTAGTTGCACAGTACTCTCCGATACAGCTCATGACGCGGATAGGAGATAAAGGACCGGGAATCCGTCAGCATGCCGACCGAAAGAGAAACCGGGTAGAGATTTGCACAGCTTCTAAACTGGCGGTCAATGCCGAACTGCTGGTCATTAAACCACCATGGTGCCGCGAGCTGTACTTTCGCTACCGTTCCACTGTCGCAGAAGCCGGCAGCCAGCACCGCCCAGGTTTCGATCTTTGTTCCATCCAGCGGATAGAGCAGCGTCTTTGGAAGCTCGCCCATGATTGTGAGCCGGTTCAGAATTTCGCCGACCGATGTCACCGCACACTGGTCATCCGTGCAGTCAAAGCCCGTGGACTGTCCGACACGCTGAACGCCCGTCGTATTCGCATCAAGGTACGTGCCGATATGGAGCTGCATGACGTAGCCCTCTCTATTGTAAAGGCGTCCCATCTCCACGAGAAATGCACTCTGGTACTGATCAATTTCATGTGCAGTGAGCATTTCATTTCTGCGTGCCTTCTGGAAGATTGCTTCAATGTCCTCCTCAGTATAATCCGCCCAGGTAAAATATGGAATACCGTCATCTGAAACCGTGGTACCGGTTGTTTCACGGAAGTACTGAAGTCGCCGGTCGAGCGCCTCCAGCATCGTGTGGAAGCTGACAATGTCTACATCTGAAGCTGCTGACAGCTTCTGCAGATACTCATCAAAGGTATCTAGTGCCAGGAACATCGCCTTATCCGGGCGGAAGGCTGTAATCACGCGCACCTTACAGTTCGGATCCTGCTGCAGCAGCTTATGATAGCGAAGATCGTCAATCGGGTCCTCCGTGGTTGATACAAGGCGCACATGACTATGCTCCATGCACCACTGACGGGTCATATGCTTCTCGCGAATGAGGGCCTTCGTTTTCTGATAAATTTCTTCTGCATTTTCTTCGCTCAGCGGTTCATCGATACCGAAATATCGCTTCAGCTCAAGCGCACACCAGATATAGATCGGGTTTCCAATCATCTTCGGCAGCACCTTTGCAAAGGCGAGATACTTTTCGTGGAAGGAGGTCTCCTTTCCCGTGATATATTTTTCATCGATTCCGAAAGTACGCATCGCACGCCACTTATAGTGGTCACCTTCGAGCCACATCTCACCTAAGTCCTCGAATTCCTTATTTTCGTACATGTCCTTCGGCGAAATATGGCAATGATAGTCAATGATCGGCAGCGATTCCGCATAGCGATGGTAGAGCTCACGCCCTGTTTCGTTTGTGAGAAATAATTCTTCTGAAAATGTATGATGTAATTTCATGATTCATTGTCTCCTTAAAAACCGATCAATGCACCGCCGTCCACCGGGATGCAGGAGCCGGAAATATAACGTGCCGCCTTACTGCACAGGAATGCCGTGACCATACCGATATCCATCGGGTCGCCAACGCTCTTTGCCGGGATACGTCCCATGATTTTCGCAAGCCGTGGTGGGTCGTTGTCCACTGCCTTATGGAACATCGGCGTATCAATCCAGCCTGGTGCAATCGCGTTGACAGTAACGCCATATTCGGCAAGCTCTGCCGTCAGTACATGAATCATGCCGAGGAATCCTGCCTTCGCCGTCGCATAGCCGCACACCTGCGGTTGTCCAATGTACGAGGTCATCGAAGCCTGGAATATGATCCGGCCATGCCGCTGTTCTTTGAAATATGGTGCTACCGCCTTCGACATGGCAAAGGAACCAACCAGGTGAACATCCAGCACGGACTTATAATCCTCAACCGTCATGTCCCAGATAAACTTCTTGCAGTGGTTCCCCGCATTATTTACAAGGATTGTGACCTTTCCAAAATCCTTTACAACCTGCTCCACCAGAGCCGGAGTAGTTTCCGTATCTGTAATATCATGCTGGTAATAGCGTACCCTGTCTCCAAACTCGATCAATGCTTCTGCCGCTGCTTCCGGCGCTCTCGAGGCCACTACGGCAACCTCTGCGCCTGCGGATATCAGGCAGCGGACGATGGCCAGCCCAAGTCCCGAGGCTCCACCGGTTACGATGGCCACCTCTCCATGTAAATCATACCAGCCCTGCATGCTGAAACTTTTCATCTCTTCTTCTGTGAATGCCGACATATTTGATCCTCCTTCGGATATACACTTCATTTCTGCTCTACTGCTCACACACCTTCGGCGGAATGTTCTTATCCTGATATTTATACGGAATATAGAACTCCTTGTGACCCATGGCCTCCGATTTACTCAGCTCTCCAGCAGCGATGTCCACCACATGCCGTGCAAGCTCTTCTGCCATTCCATCTCGGCTCTTTACACCTGCAAGAATCGGGCTTGCATCAAATTCCATGTCTTCGGACATCCGTTCAAAGGTCGCATGGTTTCCTGTAATTTTAATACATGGCGAAACTGCACTGCCAACGACACTCCCACGCCCGGTCACCAGAAAAACGATATGTGCGCCACAACTGATGAGATCCATGAGTCCTTCATTATCATTCGGATTTGTGATACCAAACTGCATCCAGTATGAATCCGGCGTGGAATCGAGGAGCCATAGGCCCGGCCTCGTCGGCGGTACCGCCACCTTCGTCACGCCCTGAATCGGTCGTGAGCCGCTTTTTACAAGTGCGCCCATCGATTTTTCCTCGATGGTGGTAAGCCCTCCTGCAAAATTACCTGGGCTGATGGAGTATTGCCGCACGGATTTACAATAATCAAGCATCTTGTCATAGGTATAGGCAAGCTGCTGCCTGACCTCCTCACTTACGCCACGGCTCACCAGCATATCCCGAAGACCGATGGCTTCCACGATCTCCTCAAAAATCGCAGTGCCGCCAAGGTCCACGAGCTTATCATAAAAGCGTCCGACGACCGCATTGCCCGCAAGCCCCGAGGTATAATCGGAGCCACCACATTCCGCACCGATCACAAGATCTCGAAGGTGCATTTCTGCGCGCGGCGTATCCTGCAGCTGCTTCCGTGCCCACTCCACCCAGGCAAGTCCTTTTTCTATGGTGCTTCGGGTCCCGCCCTCCTGTTGGATAAACATCCAGTGGCTAAGCTTCCCCTCCTTGGTTGCGATATCCGCAAGCCACTCCGGCTGGATATACTCACATCCCAGCCCTATTGCCAGTACGGCACCGATATTTGGATGTCGGATCATGCTGATGAGCATATTGACCGCATACTGGTTATCCGTACATCCCGGAAAGCCGATGAGCTCCACGTCCAAATGATTCGCACGCTCTACGATCTTTTGTGCTACAAACTCCGCGCATTTCACGGTATAGATGACCAGCACCCGATTGCGAATTCCGAGCCGCCCATCTTTTCTCTGGTATCCAAGCCACGATAACTCTTCCAGCTTCTTTGTTGTGTCTATCCTACTCATATTTCGTGTCCTTCGGTACTCCTGTCACCGCATCCAGATGGCTCGAACGTTCATCATAATTCGAGTGCATCACATGAAGGTGCACCCATGTTCCCTGCGCAATATCCACACTTGCACTGCCGATGACGACACCATACTTGATGATGGGCTCTCCATTCTTTAGATTTCGAAGTGCGATCTTATGCCCCACTGGAATGGTATCGAGTGCGACAAGATCCTGTGCACTAGCTTCACCAATGATTTCGGCCCGCTCACCCTTCGGAATTTCCGTCAGGGCCGTAGCTACATTATCTTTCGCATCAATTTGGAAAACCCGGTAATCCATCATTCCTCTCCTATTTCTTAAGCAAAAACAGGATGCGATTGCAAACGTTCTGATCTCGAATCCCCACAATCGCATCCTTTATCACTTACAGAATGCCAAACTTCTCAAATGCAGCCGTCGCCGTCATGCCACCCTCGATGGCCTTCCGCACCAGCTTCTCACCTGCTGCTTTCTCGAGCGCCTTCTCGATGACCTCGTCCTTCACTTCCTTCGGAATGACCAGAACACCATCAATATCGCCGAAAATGAGGTCGCCATCGTGAACCGTTACCTGTCCAATCTCAATTGGGCAGCGATACTGGAACACATAGGTACGAATCGAGCTGTCCTGTGCCCAGGCCGCACGGCAGAAAACCGGGAAGTTCTGGCTCAGCACCTGTGGCGTATCTCTGGAATAACCGTCAAGAACCGCTCCCACGGCACCTCTCGTCTTCGCCGTCGCTGTCAGGAGTTCGCCCCACAGTGCCGAATTATGTGCACCCGTTGCGACGTAAATTTCATTTGGCTGCAGCTGATCCAGGGCCTCTGTAAGAAGACCAAACGGCTTCTTCGGCGGTTCAAATACATCATTCTCCAGCACCGTACACGCATAGCCTGCAATTTTCAGACGATTGTCCGGCTCGGCGCGGTCAATGTAGGCATCCGCCGGAACCATCGCTTCCAACGGTCGAATCTCTGCCGGTAAAAACTGATGAGAATAGCCCATCTGGTCGAGAATATCCCCAACCACCGGGGTATAGAGCTTTTCCTTCATCAGCGCAAACATTTCTTCATCTGTATTCCATTGCTTTTCCATCGCGTCTTTCCTCTTTTCTTAAAACTTAGCCATACAACATATTTGGCAACCACATAAAGCTCTGTGGAAAATATGTAAGTACAATGAGTGCCACGAACATCGTGATATAGAACGGAATCATGGATTTCGCGAGCTTTTCAATCTTGATACCTGAAATCGCAGAACCGATAAAGAGCGTAGAGCCTACCGGTGGTGTCAGAAGGCCGATGCCAAGATTCAGTACCATCACCACACCGAGATGAATCGGTGAAAGTCCCAGTGACATCCAGATTGGAAGAATCACCGGTGTCAGCATAAGAATAAGGCATGCCATCTCAATCAGACATCCAAGAACAAGCATCAGCACATTCAGCATAATCAGAATGATGATCTTATTGCTGGTCAGACTAAAGAGTGCCTTGGTGACCGTCTCAGGAACCTTCAGATATGTTAAAAGATAGGTAAATGCACCAGAAACGCCAATCAGAATCAGGACCTTGCCAAGCGTCATCGTGACATTATTGAAGATATGTGGAATATCCTTAAAGGTGAAGCCCTTATAAATGAAGAGACCAACGACCATCGACCATACCACGGCAACCGCTGCGGACTCGGTAGTTGTAAATACGCCTGCAATAACACCAACGACCACAATCAGCACTGCAAGAAGTCCCCAGATCGCTTTCAAAAATGCCTTTCCACATCCCTTCAGGCTGAAGCGGCCAGTGACCGGAATATTATGCTTCTTGGAATAATAGTAGGAGTAAACCATCAACACGATGGAAAGCACCGCGCCAGGAACATACCCTGCAACAAACAGCTGACCAATGGAAACCGTGGTCACACCAGCGGCCGCCAGTGTAAAAATGACCATGTTCTGAGATGGTGGAACCAGAATACCCTCTACAGAGGAGGCCATCGTAAGGCAGGTGGAAAATGGACGATCATAGCCCTGCTCTTCCATCATTTTGATTTCAATAGGTCCTAAGGATGCACAGTCCGCACTGGAGGAACCAGAGATTCCGCCAAAGAAAAACGATGCAACGATATTGACCATGGCCGCGCCACCGCGTACCCAGCCAACCAGCTCCTTGGAAAAGTCAATCAGCGTGTCGGTTACACCACCGGCCCCCATCAGTTCTCCCATCGTAATAAAGAACGGAACTGCAAGTAAGGTATACGAGTTCAGGTTGGACACAAATTTGAGTGCCATCTGCATTGGATTGATGCCTAGATAAAAGAAATCCACCAAGGATGCAATTCCTATCGCATAGACGATCGGAACTCTTAAAAACACAAGTGCTATAAAAATAACCAGTAGTAAAATGCTTGCAATTACGGTTGTACTCATAATAATTTCGGTGCCTCCTTATGTGAAAGTTTTGTCGTCCACTGTGTAATGAGTGCCAGAATGTAAAGCACGCCCGTCACTGGCATGGAGGCATACATCCATTTGTATGGGATGTTCACACCAGCCATCGTATTGGTTCTTGCCTGCACCATCAGCTGATATCCGTACATCACCATAAAAATGGCAAAGATCAGTACACAGGCCGTCGCGAGAACATCCGTTGCCAGAATGCCGCCCTTCGACATTTTTTCATCAAACATCGTCACCTTTAAGTGCTCATCTGTTCGAAGCACCAGGGCCGATCCCAAAATACTCATCCAGGTGAGAATAAACAGTGAGAGCGGTTCTCCCCACATCGGTGAATCATGTAAAATATAGCGTCCAATAAAAATGTAAAATACGATGGCAATGAGTACCGCGAGAAGAATGGCGCATGCATACTTCACCACGCTAAATATCATCTTATCAATCGGATCCCATACCTTTTTGAATTTTTCAATTCCCGTCATAAAGTCTCTCCTTTTTGAATCTCTGTTATGATCGCAGCCCTGCCAGAAGCAACGGTTTTCCTACATTTTCAGTTTAAAAGAGGGTACTGCAATTCTTACAGTACCCTCTTGCAGTCCGTTACGTTCTGTCCATGTATGTCATTATTTCATTAATACGTTCCGGCAGCCAGCTTCTTGATGATCTCCTGATCATCTGCAGAGTAGGTAGCATAGACGTCCTGAACCGCCTCCTGCCACTTATCAAGATCTGAAACCTCAAGCTTCGTCACACCCTTATCTGCAAAGGAGTCAAAGCTCTCCTGCTCCTGCTTCTGGTTGTACTCATAGCAGGCATCGGATGCAACCTTGGAAGCTTCCTGCATCCATCCCTTCTGCTCATCAGTAAGAGAATTCCACTTATCCTTGTTCATCAGAATCACGCCACAACCAAAGGTATGTGCATCGGTGATGAAGTACGGAGCAACCTCATTGAATGAGTTGGAAAGATAAGAAGTAACGCCATTCTCTGCGCCATCTACGACGCCAGACTGAAGTGAGGTATACAGCTCTGAATACGCAATCGGTGTAGCCGAAGCACCCAGTCCCTTCATCGTGTTTACCATAAGATCGGTCTCTGGCACACGAATCTTTAAGCCCTTCATCTGATCAATCGTAAAGGAAGACGGTTTTCCAAGCTTGTTGTAGGTGCTCTCGGTGATAAACAGGGATCTCGGTCCCTCAACTAGCCATCCAAGCGCCACATATCCACAATCGTCCTTGTCTACCGAATCCAGCATTTCCTGACCCAGAGAGGACTCCGCCATATCATGGAACTGTGTCATATCCTTAAACAGATAAGGAAGACCCGTTAAGCCAATGGTTGGCGCACCATAGTTTGGAAGTGAGGATACATTTCCACGGAACATGTCCAGCGTTCCCATCTGAATGCCCTGCATAGAGGTTTTCTCATCTCCCAAGGTGCCATTCGTATACAGATCTACCGTGATCTGTCCACCTGACAGCTCCTTGATTTTCTCCTGGAAGGCCTTTGCACCTACAGTTGCACCATAATCATCTCCGTTTACTTCGGACCACTTAAGAACAATGCTGTCTCCAGATACTGCCGGTGCCGCCTCTGTTGTTTTTGTTTCCGTCGCTGCGGTACCGCCTGTAGCCGCTGTGGTTGCCTCTGGTGCCTTGCTCGATCCACATGCAGCTAATGAAAGTGCCATTAGCCCAGCCATTGTCATCGCTACCCATCTTTTTTTCATTGTACATTCCTCCTGGTTTTTGATGCATCGTTGCACCTATTATTCAGTACACTGTTCCCCTTTTTTCAAAAACGCACACCACTGTCTGATTACTTGTAAAACGTTTTTGTAAAGCTGATATCTAAACGTTATCATCGAAGCTGCGCTTTGTCAATATTTTATCCATTTTAGCTTTGTTTATATCATGTTTTTGTGCATTTCGTATATTTTCGGTGATTATTTTCATATAATCGGCTGATTCGCAACTATAATTCATTACTATTATTCATTTTTATGTTGAATATGCTATACTTTACTAAAACGTTTTTATGGCAGTGTCTTTGCTGCATCGTTCTGTATTTCGGAGGAGATAAATGATTATTACTAAATTTGAATCCTGGTGGGTTGAGCGCGGCAAGTGCCTGTTTGACGAAAAGCGCCAGGGCGGTGCCAAGATGGGCTGGGATGTTCTTGTGATCAAGCTTACAACCGATACCGGCATCGAAGGGATCGCAACCTGTATGGCTGCACGCTCCGGAGCTGTTTCAGAATCTTATTTAAATGAAACCGTCGCTCCTGTTGTACTCGGAAGAGATCCGCATGATCGTGAAGCCATTTTCCAGGAGCTCTGGATCATTGACCGTCACGAGGCCTTTTTCCCAGTATTTCTGCCTGGTCCTGTGGATGTGGCTCTATGGGATATTTGTGCAAAGGAAGCAAAGCTTCCGCTTTATAAATACATCGGTGCATATCGGGATAGTCTCCCAGTATATGCCAGCTCGAATTTCCTGCCAGGCATTCAGGATTATGTAGATGAGGCGCTCTACTATAAGAGCAAGGGCATCAAGGGCTATAAGATGCACCCAGCCGGACCGATGGAATTCGATATGCAAGTGCACCAGGCCGTACGTGATGCCGTCGGCCCAGATTATGCGCTGATGACCGATCCGGTCGGAGATTATACAATCGACGAAGCGGTTCGTGTCGGCCGTCAGCTGGAACGCCTGAACTTCGAGTGGTTTGAAGAGCCATTCCGCGATTTCGAGCTCTATAAGTATACGGAGCTCTGTAAAACGCTGGATATCCCGATTGCAGCCACTGAAACGACCCGCGGTTGCCACTGGGGTGTGGCTCAAGTCATCAATCAGCACGCTGCTGACATTGTTCGTGCCGACGTATCCTGGAAGGATGGTATTACAGGCACTCTGAAGATCGCACATCTTGCGGAGGCCTTTGGACTCAATGTAGAGATTCATACCACCACGATGAACTACATGGATATGGCAAATCTCCACGTGAGCTGTGCCATCAAGAACTGTAAATACTTCGAGTACTTCGTACCGGAGGACAATTATCGCCTGCCGATGAAGGGCGACCTCCCGATCGACGAAAATGGCATCATTCATGTCCCAAAGGATAAGCCAGGCGTCGGTGTCGAGCTGGACTGGGATCTGATCAAGCATGCATGCCATAATTACATCTGCCAGGAGTATAAAGGTTAAAAACAGAATAGGCAGCAATCATTATAAACAAACGAAGGAGCTTTTTATGGGAGATTTACAGGGATTAGCCGGCATCGTCACCGGCGGGTCGAGTGGCATCGGCCTGGACATTGCAAACCAGCTCGCACTTCAGGGAGCGACTGTGTATATCATTTCGCGGACAGGGCACGTCAAAGAGGGGTATCCGGAGAGTGTTCCAGGTACCATTCACATTAAAGGCGACATTACAGATAAAGCCAGCATGGAAAAGATCGTTGCAGAGCTCGCCGAAAAGCACGGGGGCCGCCTTGATTTCCTCGTAAACAATGCAGGGGCCACCTATAAATGTGTGGCGCAGGATATTCCAGAAGAGGAATTCGATCGTGTGCTGAACACAAATGTAAAATGCGCTTTCCTGATGTCGCAGATCCTCTACCCATATCTCAAGAAGAGCGAAAACAAGGGACGCATCATTAACATCTCCAGTATGAGTGCACATTTAGGCTTCACACTGGTCGTTCCTTACTGCACGAGTAAGGCGGCTGTGCTAGGGCTCACACGTGGCCTTGCCATTGAATGGGCAAACGACAATATCACTGTTAATTCTATTGCCCCAGGCTGGTTCCACAGTAAAATGCTAGATGAGGTCATGGATGACCAACGGCGACAGCAGATTTTGAACCGTATTCCAGTGCACGATTTTGGTGACACGAAGGATCTCGGTGCACTCGCAGCTTTCCTAATCGGTCCGCATGGATCCTACATCAACGGACAGGATTATGCCGTTGATGGCGGTACACTGGCCTACGGGTATTAATTTTTGCTTCTACCTCATTTTATTATCCTTCTATGCGCGAAAGGGCCCAGACAAGTTCATGTCTGGGTCCTTTCCCTTGATTCCTCGTACAAGATATCACTGTCGCTCATTCTGCCTAAAATGCTTTTTTCAGCATTTCAATCTTTCCGCAGCGGCTCTATGACGCATTCTTTTCATTAAGCGCTTGTTACATCAGCATAACACCACTTGTGCCATGCTCATACATGGCAAGATTACTCTTAAATACGACATCTGCACCCACATAGATTTTTTCCGGCGGCGTAGTGCCATTAAAATAATCCACCAGGGATCGAAGCCCCATGAGCCCCTGTGCATACGGATTTTTCTGAATGACATTATTGATCACACCCGCATTCAGGCGTTCAATGGTTTCCTTTGAAATATCCGAACCAACCGCATACAGTTTATCTTTCTTCCCAGATTCTTCGAGTGCTCTGCCGAGCAGGATCGTTCCCTGTGAGAACACCGCTCCACAGGCCGCAATGTCCGGGCGCATCAGTTCTCGAAGGATATGAATGTAATTGATTTCATCCATCGTCCAGGAAAAATCCTTATATACCAGATTTTGAAGATGGTTTTCTTCAAGATACGCGTCAAAACCACGAACCACCATGGAATGACTCAAATATTTCGGATTTCCAGCGCAAAGAAAGAAGCTCCCATAGGATGTTGTCCGGCTCGTCATAAGTTCCGCCATGGTTCGCCCAATGACATCATAGTAGGGCTCTACACACGTAAGATATTTCGTTCCTCTACGCTCAGAATTAATAAACGTGACTGCCACACCATTCCGCTCCATCCGCTGCCAGTCATCGTCATCCAGCAGGTCAATATGTCCAACCGTTAGTAAACCCTCGATCTGTCTATTTGCAATTCTCTCTTTCAGCTCCGATTTGACATCCAGTTCATTATCATCTGAATATGGGAGTTCTATATAATTTGCAGCATCTGGCTGCTGCTCCATAAAGTCATGAATTCCCTTCCAAATCGGCGGATAAAAGTAGCGATTGCTTCCATGCTCGCTCGGAAGTGCGATCACAATCGTCCGTGGCTTTCGTTTCAATGATGACGCTAGGACATTGGGCCTATATCCCAGTTGATCCGCAACCTCCTGTATATGTTGCCGTGTTTCTTCGCCAACGCCTTTTTTTCCATTTAAGGCAAGATGTACCGAGCTAATACTAACGCCAGCCTTTTCTGCCACATCCCGAATAGTGATTTTTTGATTCATTGCACATGTCCTTCTGATTCGGTTCACGCCCATCACTCCGCTTAAAATACGCCAGAGCTTCAAATGATTCTTACCATAAATATATGTTAGCATTTTCCAGAGTGGTTTTCATCTCTGTCTTTATTGATAACCAACTTGCTTTTTCCAGTTGACTTTTTCTCCTTATCTTTTTATAATCTTTGCATTCTGTTAACCATATAAATCGTGTTGGTTAACAAAGTGCATATAAAAGTGCATTGATACCGCTTGGTATATCATCCAAAGCCACTTCATGCACGTTTAGCAACCAATAGTACATTCTGCCGAAGCCACACGAAAGGATCTCTCATGAATACTTTAAACACAAAAACCCTCACCCTGACTGCTTTATGTGCCGCACTGCTCTGTGTGCTGTCACCGATGTCCATCCCGCTTCCGGGTGGTGTCCCGATTTCACTTGCGACCCTGGCGGCAGCCTTTGCCGGTGCACTGCTCGGACCGAAGTACGGAACACTTTCGGTACTCCTTTACCTGCTGCTCGGTGCTTTCGGTCTTCCGGTTTTTGCGGGTTACAGTGCAGGACTTAGCTCCTTTGTAAAACCATCCTCCGGTTACCTCATCGGCTATCTTTTCCTGGCCTTCCTGACTGGCCTCATCTATCACAACTTCGGTCATACCCAGAAGGGCGTTGCAAAGCTGATCCTGCTGTTCGTAGCCCAGCTCGCCGGTGAAGTTGTGCTCTATATCTTCGGAACCGCCTGGTTTATGTACCTCATGGGAGCACAGGGCAATGCTGCCCTCGCGACACTGGGTGGCGCACTTGGTGCCTGCGTGATTCCTTTTATTCCTGGTGACTGTGCAAAGATGATTGTGGTTTGCCTCATGATCCCAGCGCTTGAAAAGGCACTGAACGCCGCAGGTCTTCAAGTAAAGGCCGCTTGATTTATGGCCGATCCTGCCTGCCCTGTTCCTGATTTCATCTATTCATTTTTATTCAGAAAGACGCCCGGTCCTGTTTGTGACCGGGCGTCTTTCGATATGCAGGCTTCCCCCATAACAGTTAAGCCTTACCTCTTTTTATACAGCACGAGCTCCGGGTTCTTGCCATCCGCTTCATAGGTACACACCAGAATGAAATCCAGCCCCGCAAGCACGCCGAAGCAGCGCTCTCCTCCAAATTCTGATGCTACCTGCGTTCCGAGATAGGTTTTCTGGTCATTCAGGAATTTCATCTTCTGTCCATTTGGAAGTGTATATTCGAGATTCACATACTGTCCGACGAGTGCATGGAGCTTCTCAATTTGAGGTAAGCCTTCGATGTGAAGAGCATTGATTTCGCAAATCAGTTGGCGTTTGAATTCCTCAAACTCTCCATGGTCACTCAGCTCTTCATATCGCTTCCAGTAGTCCAGTGTTGGCAGCATTTTCTCCATATAGCTGCGTGCCTGCTGCTCTGTAAAAGAATCACTCACCATGTTTTTCACGCACACATCGATGAGCTCATTCATGTCATGATAAGTATAGGTCCCATCGGCAAAGCACCACTTACAGTAGTCTTCATTCATCGAACCATCCTCATTATGACTGATGATGGCATCCTCCAGTGGCATTCCGCAGCATTGACAGATCAGTTTCCGTGGCGAGCCGAGAAGCGTATTGATGGAGACATTGAACTCCTTCGAGAGGAGCTTCAGTGTCTCTGTATTCGGAATCGTCTCCCCCGTTTCCCAGCGTGACACCGCCTGCCGCGTCACCATCATGCGCTCTGCAAGCGCCTCCTGCGAAAGGCCTCGCTCCGTTCGCATCTTCAGAATAACATCCTTCGTTTTCATCCCCTTCACCCCGCTTTTCTGATTTCATGAGTCGTCCATACACATAGCTTATCAGAGTAGAGTGGATTCGAAAAGCAACGCGTGGTTGCGAGGCTTTTGTTTATATTTTATTCTTTTGGTTTTATTCTTTTCTCAATGATACAGTTGATGCGGATGGTCCTACTATGGTATAATTATCCCATCTTAGGAGGTCGCCTATGCCACATATTATCCCAATCAAAGAATTAAAAGATACAAGTAAAATTTCAGACTTATGCCATACATCCTCGGAACCCATCTATATCACTAAAAACGGCTATGGCGATATGGTTGTTATGAGCATAGAAGTATATGAATCCATGGCGAAAAGAGACCAGATTTATAAAGCCCTCGAGATCTCCGAAAAGCAGGTCGCCGAAGGAAAAACCCGCTCGGCCGAGGATGCCTTATCGAGTCTACGGATGAAATATGAAGTATAGACTCATAATCACTTCCCACGCAGAGCAGCAGATCGACCGTTGTCTGCAGTATGTTTCTCTACTTCTCTCTATAGTAAGCAGGGCGCTTCTGCAATTATTGATGACGTCGAATCTGCTTTTCGCACTCTAAGAATATGCGCAGAATCCTTTGCATATTGCGAAGATCCTCATCTTCGATCGAAGGGATATCGAAAGTTATCCCTGGCGCAGCATGATTATATACTAATATATCGAGTCTCTCTTGATGTTGTATATATCATGGGATTTTTTCATATGAGAGAAAGTTATCATATAAAACTCTAACAGAAACGCCCGCTGTTACAATCAGCGGGCGTTTTCTTTAGAGCTTTATAGATTTCACAAAACTGCTCTTTTTATCACAGTGACATTATCCTTTTCGCAATGTCCCCCATTTCCCAGACTCTGACATTATCTGCGCATTCTCTCGCCATTCTTTTTTTGACTGATTTTCTCAATTTTGACGCAAACAACCTGCTTTCACACATCATGACATATCTCCACTACTAGAATTCCGACTCAGAATCATCAAAATCATGCCCCTTGCGCTACCAAAATAATGTCACGAATCTTCAACATCCATTTTTTGCGAAACAGGATAATGTCACACTCGCTTCAACAATGCTCTTTGCGAAATCCGCATAATGTCCTGGGATTAAAAAAAGAACCCTTTTGCGTCAATTTTTCAAAACGGTAATGTCTTCACCCTCTGTCCTTCCCTGTTTTGCGAAAACAGCCGAGAAACAGCCATAAGGATCTCCCTTGATGCCAGGACACGATTTCCGTTCAGCTAAATTACACATAGGAAGATTCTGCTTTTTTCTGAAGGCGGATGATCACCGTGCCAAAGCTCAGCTCGAAATCACCCTTCCGCCTTCGAGGACATCGAGGTAAGCACCATCATCGCAAATACAAGTGCGAAGCCGAGGCCATCCCAGAACGTGAATGGCGACCCCAGAAACAGCGTGCCAATGATGGCGGCCGAGATGGGTTCACTGAAGCCGAAGAGGATGGCCTTATCTGCGCCGATGAGGCGCACACCGGTCATATAAAATGGAAACGCCATGACATTTCCGATCAGCACAACTCCCGCAATGCCGAGAATCCCCAGCACGCTTGGTACATAGTGCCAGGTCCATACATGGAATACAAAGAAGAAAAAGATCCCGCCCATCAGAAAGGCCCATCCCTGAAGCATCAGTACAGAATACTTCTGCATCAGATGACGTGGCGCTACATTATAGATCATGACCGTAAACGCACAGATCACGCCCGTCAGGATTGCAGCCGGAGATACTGCACCTCCAGCTTGGGCTGCAGCACCAACACTACTTGCATCTGCAGCGCCTCCGGCCGCTTCTGCAGCTCCCACAGCCGTCGTCGAAGCGCTTCCCAGAAGCCCTGCAAAATTGCCATGTGTCGTAATCAGTGCCACGCCAAGAAGTGCCAGGACGATGGAGGCAATTTCCAGCGGCCGAGGGCCACGCCGCGCCATAAAACACGTCACCATCAGGATAAAGATCGGGGACAAATCCTGCAGAATGGTCGCCACCCCAGCCGTGGAGAGCATGATGGTCGTAAAATAGAAGAACTGGCACATGCTGACGCCAAAGAGACCATAGATGATGAGTTCAATGCACTCCTGCCGGTTTTTCCATGGAGCGATCACCTGCTTTCCACTCTTTAAAAAGCTATACGCCAGCAGAATGATACCCGCGAGCCCCAGTCGAATCGGCACCAGCCAGCGCGAATCCATCCCCTCATAGTCAAAAAGGTACTGCCCGATCGACCCAGACACACCCCAGCAGATCCCGCCGAGCAGCGTAAACAGAATTCCCTTTACTTTCTCGTTCATTTCGTAACCTCATCTGATTTGTTTTCACCTTATCGTTCAGTTCAAAATCTCATCTGATTTTCATCCGATTGCAAGTGATCTTCCGAAATTTTAGCACACTCTCACCACAAGCTGTAGTCTCTGCATATTCATGTGCCGCATAACTTCCAAGAGAATTTCTCGCCCATCCAGTCGAAGTGGCAGCGCAATCCTCCTCTCCATTTCAGCGTACTGCCTTCACAGAATCTCCACATTATTTCTCCTTCATTTTCAAGGCCATTTCAGCTTCCCGTGATATTTTACAGCTATCCAATCGGTACGAGATGTCCACTGAGAGCCTTCGATATTGAAATCGATATACGCTTCCGGACCACCCGCAGCAAAGACAGGAAACATGAAAGCCTTCATTTCTTTGCTGCCCAACCGATGGTAAATGCAAAAAGCCATTTGCTCCGGCAGCAATTCCGTGAAGTACAGGGGCCTACAGACCATTCGTTCCTGTTCTTCCCACACAGCTCCAGGAGCTTTGAAAGGAGATTCTTATGTATAAAAAGAAAAAGGTCCTTGCATTATGCCTTGCAGGCTTATGCAGCACAACCACCATTTCAAACATTTACAGTGCCTCTGCCCTCGCCGCCACATCCCAGTCTGGCGCGGCCTCGGAAACGACTGCCGCAACGACGGCTGGCAAATCCGACAGCGCGGCCTCCACTGCCGGTGGCAATCCACCTTCCGGTGAAACGCCACCAGCAAAGCCAGACGGTGACAGCAGTGGAAATCCACAAAACGGAAACGGAAATCCACCTTCCGGCGAAAACGGAAAGCCCGGAAATTCGTCCGATCCGACCAGTAATCCGCCTTCGGATGCCTCTGCCAATGCAGGCGACGGAAAAAATGCGCAGGGAAATCCACCCGATGGCAACGGAAATCCACCTTTCGGCGAAAACGGAAAGCCTGGAAATCCACCAGACGGCAACGGCAATCCACCTTCCGGTGAAAATGGAAAGCCTGGGAATCCACCCGATGGAAAACCAGGCGACGGAAACGGGCCAGAGGGCCAGCCGGGCGGTCCTGACACGCAGAGCTACGACTATACGGGGACGCTTTCCGGTAAGCTGACGGCGGATAGTGAGGAGGTAAGCTCCGATGGTGAAACCATCACAACCTCCACCGCGGATGAAAACGCCGCGCTCGCCGAAAACGGCGGCACCCTGAAGATTACGAATGGAACGCTCGAAAAATCCGGAGATGACACGAACGGCGACAATTGCAACTTCTATGGCATCAACTCGATTCTTCTCTCCGTTGGCGAAAACTCCACGACCTGCATCTCAGACTCGGCATTGAGCTCCGACAGTGAAGGCTCGAACGGCATCTTCGCCACCAATCAGGGCACCGTCTACAGTGAAAAGAACAGCATCACCACCACAAAGGGCAATTCCCGCGGTCTGGACGCGACCTACGGTGGCACGATCATTGCAAACGACATGACCATTCAAACGGCCGGTGACCACTCTGCAAGCCTCGCCACCGACCGTGGCGGTGGAAATATCAGTGTCACGAACAGTACCTTACATACCAGTGGCAGCGGCTCCCCGCTTCTCTATTCCACGGGTGCCATTGAGGTCAGCGGCGTGACGGGTACTGCAGAAGGCAGCCAGATCGCCGGAATGGAGGGGCTCAACCATATCCTGATCTACGATTCCGACCTCAGCAGCACCATCACCGATAAAACTGCCTCTGACCCTGTCGCAAACGGCGTGATCATCTACCAGTCAACCTCGGGCGACGCTGATACCTCGACCGGCGAGAGCGCACAGTTCCAGGCCGTAAACTCCAGCCTGCACTCAAAGATCGAGAGTGGCGCGATGTTCTATGTCACGAACACGACCGCAAATATCCTGCTTTCGAACACAACGCTCGATTTCGACAGCGCGAAAGCGAAGCTCCTTCAGATCGAGGGCAATGACGCGAACAACTGGGGCCACGCCGGTTCCAACGGTGCGCAGGTGACCTTCACCGGGCGTAACGAAACCCTGACCGGCGACATCTCCGTCGACAGCATCAGCTCGCTTGACCTCTATCTCCTCGACGGCACAACCTATACCGGGCAGATCCAGAGCATTGCCAATGCAGGCAGCCAAAGCGCAAATGGGGGTGGTACTGCTGACCAAGACACCAGCGGTGCTGCTCAGAGTTCCGGCACAGCCGCAGCCTCTAACGACGCGAACACCGCCACAGCAGAAACCACCAACGCGGAGGATACTGCTGCACCTATCACGGTGAATATCGATGCAAATTCCACCTGGGTCGTCACCGGTGACACCACCCTCTTCGCATTGAACGCGGAGGACGGCGCAAAGATCGTCGATGAGAGCGGGAAGACGGTCTCCATCGTCGCCGATGGTTCGACCGTTGTAAAAGGAGATTCGAACATTACGATCACCGTAACCGGCACGTACTCGCAGAACGTAAGCACCAGTGACGCAAATGATCTCTCGGATACCACCATTGATCGCAGCAGCTTCGATCAGTACTATGGCACCACCACTGCCTTCTCCACCTCAGGCACTTCCACGAAGATCGAAGACAGCACCGAAGCAGCCGAAGAGACCAGTGACGCAGCCCAGCTCGTGCCATCCGAGGAAGAGGACACAAATACCAGCACCCAGCAGAGCGCGATGCCATGGATCATGGTCGGCGCTGTGGTTCTCCTGATTTTCGCCGGCGTCACAGCCTATAAGAAAAAGCAGAGCTAATGCATATACATCGTTTTATGAAAATTCATTTATATAGGCACAGACGATTATAAAAAAGCCGTCCGGATTTCTCCGGACGGCTTTTTATGTATGAACTTGTTGCCACAAGGTTCAACTGAGCTTTAAGCGGTATACTCCTCCTGGCATGGAAGGATTTCTGCAGGGGTTGCCTCATTCTTCTGGTAGTCCTTGCCATAGAAGGCGAGCTTGTACATCTCCTTGATGTCAGAGATCAGCGGATATCTTGGGTTTGCGCCCGTGCACTGATCGTCGAAGGCATTCGTGCTCATCTCGTCGAGGGTCTTCAGGAAATCCTCCTCGGTGACATTGTAATCCTGGATGCGCTCCTTGATGCCGACCGTCTTCTTCAGCTCGACGATCTTCTCGCAGAGCTTCTGCACAGCCTTTGCATCATCCTTCTCGTTGATGCCACAGAAGCGTGCACACTCTGCATAGCGATGCTGTGTATGTGGATACTCATACTGTGGGAAGGTACCCATCTTTGGTGGCTGCTCTGCTGCATTATAACGGATGACCTCGGTCAGGAGGAGTGCGTTCGCAATGCCGTGTGGGATGTGATGGTATGCGCCGAGCTTGTGTGCCATGGAGTGGCAGACACCGAGGAAGGCATTGGCGAAGGCCATACCAGCCATGCAGGAGGCATGGGCCATCTCATCTCTGGCCTTGACATTGGTCGGCTCGTTATAGGCGGTTGGCAGGTACTCAAAGACACGCTTCATTGCCTGAAGAGCGAGACCATCGGTATATGGGGTCGCCATCATGGATGCATAGGCCTCCAGTGCATGTACGAGAACATCCACACCAGAAGCGGCTGTCAGTCCACGTGGCTGGGTCATCATGTTGTCGGTATCGACGATGGCCATGTTTGGAAGCAGCTCATAGTCGGTGATCGGGTACTTCGTGCCTGTATTCTGATCCGTGATAACGGCAAATGGCGTTACCTCAGAGCCGGTACCAGAGGAGGTTGGGATCGCCACAAAAAGTGCCTTCTCGCCCATCTTCGGGAACTGGTACACCTTCTTACGGATATCGATGTAACGCATCGACATGTCGGCGAAGGTTACATCCGGGTGCTCGTACAGAACCCACATGATCTTACCGGCATCCATCGCGGAACCACCACCGAAGGCAATGATGCAATCCGGCTGATAGCGGCGCATCTGCTCCGCACCCTCCTCTGCATTTGCAAGGGTCGGGTCCGGCTGTACGTGAGAGAATACGCGGTAGTCAATGCCGAGCTCATGGAGACGATCCGTGATCGGCTTGATGTATCCGGCGGAATCCAGGAAGGAATCCGTTACCAGGAAGACCTTCTTCTTGTTGTAGATGTCCTTCAGCTCAGCGAGGGCCACTGGCATGCAGCCCTTCTTAAAGTAAACCTTCGACGGGGTACGGAACCAGAGCATGTTTTCTCTCCTCTCTGCGACAGTCTTATAGTTCAGAAGGTGCTTGACACCCACATTCTCCGAAACGGAGTTTCCACCATAAGAGCCACAGCCAAGCGTCAGGGACGGCGTAAGCTTGAAGTTGTAGAGATCACCGATACCACCCTGTGAAGACGGTGTATTGAGAAGGATACGGCAGGCATGCATCACATGGGCATGCTTTGCGATCTTTTCAGTCTCTCGTGGGTCAATGAAGATGGATGCGGTATGTCCAGGGCCGCCCTCCATCAGCAGCTTCTCACAGCTCTCGAGTGCAGCATCGAAGCTCTTCGCCTTATACATACCAAGGACCGGTGCAAGCTTCTCGTGTGCAAATGGCTCCGCCTTCGAATTGTCGGTAACTTCTGCGATGAGCACCTTCTTCGAGTGTGGAATCTCAATGCCGCACATCTCGGCGATCTTCCAGGCTGGCTGACCCACGATCTTTGCATTCATGGAGCCGTTGATGATGATGACCTTTCCAACCTTTTCCTTCTCTTCCTTATTCAGGAAGTAGGCACCACGGTACTCAAATTCCTTCTTTACCTTGTCGTATACATCTGCAAGAACGGTGCAGGTCTGCTCGGAAGCACAGATCATACCATTATCAAAGGTCTTCGAATGAAGAATCGAGGAAACAGCCATCTGGATATCCGCCGTTGAGTCAATGATGCAAGGGTTATTGCCGGCACCAACGCCGAGGGCTGGTGTGCCCGAGCTGTAGGCAGCATTGACCATGCCAGGACCACCGGTCGCGAGGATGCAGTCGGCATCATGCATGATCTCGTCGGTCATCTCGAGAGACGGCTCATCGATCCAGCCAATGATGTTCTCTGGTGCACCGGCCTTTACGGCAGCATCCAGAACCACCTTTGCGGCATAGGTTGTGCACTTCTTCGCTCTTGGGTGCGGGCTGATAATGATACCGTTTCTCGTCTTTAAGCAGATCAGGGTCTTAAAGATCGCGGTGGAGGTCGGATTGGTGGTCGGAATGACGGCTGCAATCAGACCGAGCGGCTCTGCGATCGTCTTCGTACCGAAAGCCGGATCCTCGTCAATGATTCCACAGGTCTTCGTGTGCTTATACTTATTATAAATATACTCCGCGGCGAAGTTGTTCTTGATGACCTTATCCTCTACAACACCCATACCGGTCTCTTCAACCGCCATCTGTGCCAGTGGAATACGCATCTGGTTCGCTGCGGTTGCAGCTGCATTAAAGATCTTATCGACCTGCTCCTGCGTGAAGTTCGCGTACTTTTCCTGTGCGGCTCTGACCACTGCAATCTTTGCCTGCAGTGAATCCATATCCTTTACGACCTCCGGATTCTTTACTTCTGTGCTCATGTGTGATCTCCTTTTTGTGGCAACAATCTTAGATCAGATTCATTGAACTGATTTGTTAATTAATTATCAATTCGACTATGTGTAGTATAGTGGTATGTTAATTAATTGTCAATCTGTTTTTTGATTGTTTTCATTTCGATACACAGGCATACGCCAGGGCCCCTTTCCGTCTGGCTTCACAGTGGAAGCCGTTCTACATAAAAAACGCTGTCCGTCGTTTTCATACGACAGACAGCGTCCTGCAGATCGCCTGTCTCAGGCCCAGAAAATCCAGATAAAGGCATAGCCGGTCAGTACCGCCGCGAGCGTAAACGGCACACCGATCTTCATGAAATCTCCGAAGGAGACCTCATGCCCACCGGCCTTCAGCATGCCTACCGCGGTGATGTTTGCACTCGCACCGATCGGGGTAATGTTTCCACCAAGCGTCGCGCCAGTGAGAAGCCCGAAGTACAGAAGGTACGGTTCGATGCCGAGGAGCTGACAGATGCCCGTAATGATCGGCAGCATCGTCGCCACGTACGGAATATTGTCAATGAAGGCGGAAAACAGCACGGAGCCCCACACAATGATGGTATAGAGCATGAACAGGTTGCTGCCACCGGCCCGGACGATGAGATCCGCTGCCGCGTCGATGAGGCCCACATCGGAAATGCCACGAATGACGATAAAGAGCCCCGCCAACGTCAGCAGCGTATCCACATCCACCGAAGCAAGCGCATGCTTCAGATTCAGATGACTCCGATGCCGCACATAGTCATAGATCATGCAGATCGCGGCAATCGTCATACAGATGATGCCATTGATCGTCGACGGCGTATTCGGAATGAAGGAGGCAATGATGAGACATACGACGATGCCGCACAGGGCCATCGTTGGAAAATACTCTGTCACCACGGTCTTCTCTGCAGCCTCTACCGGCTGCCGATCACGATGGAAAAGGGAAATCATGACCGGCACCGTCATCAGTGCACCGAGCTCTACCGACCAGAAAATGCCAGGGCGCCCATGCATCCAGAAGAATTCCATGAAGTTCATGTCTGCATAATCCCCGAGCATGATGGAGGTCGTGTCTCCGACGAGGGTCGCGGCGCCCTGCAGGTTCGAGGACACAGCCACCGACAGAATCATGGGAACCGGCGAAATGTTCAGCTTCCTACACACCGCAAGCGCGACCGGTGCGATCATGAGCACGGTGGCGACATTGTCGATAAAGGCGGAAACCGCACCCGAAAAGAGGGACATGAGGATAATGACCCACATGACGTTCGGGCAGCGGTCGAGAATCAGATCCGCCAGCAGATTCGGCATCTTCGATTCAATGAAGAACCACACGACCAGCATGGTGCCGCCGATCATCATGAGCACATTCCAGTTAATGACCGACAGCAGGTACAGCGGGCTTCGCTGCAGGATGCCAAACGCCACAAAGGCAATGGCCACGCCCCAGATTGCATAGAGCTTCCAGCTCGGCTTCGCAATCATAATCACATACATCAGAATGAAAAGGATCAATGCAACTGCTCTTAAATCCATCGTTCTCTCCTTTCGTCGTGCCTGCGGATATTCAAAAAACCGCAGGAAAGCCGGAGCCTCCTGCGGTTTTTTCACAATTCATCGGATCCACTCGCCACTTCAGCGTATTCATGGCAGCTCAACGGCAGTTCTCAGCTGATCTTCAGACGGAACTTCTGCGCATCGCGCTCACTGTCCACCAGCTCGATCTGTGCACCGAGTGCCTGCAGCTTCTGCTCGAAGTGCTCATAGCCACGCTGAATATAGACGATATCCCGCACCGTCGTGATGCCCTCTGCTGCGAGTCCGGCAATGACGAGGGCCGCACCTGCACGAAGATCCAGTGCATTGACGCTGGCGCCAGTGAAGCGCTTCACGCCATCAATGACAGAGACATTGCCCTCGACCTTAATGTTGGAGCCCATACGTGCGAGCTCATCCACGTACTTAAAACGGTTTTCGAAGATGGACTCTGTCACCACGGAGGTACCATCCGCGAGCGCCAGGGTCACGGACATCTGCGGCTGCATATCCGTTGGAAAGCCTGGATATGGGAGGGTCTTGACATCGGTCGGATGCTGTACCTCGGCACCAATCACGCGGACTGCCTCATCGTACTCGTAGACGGTATTGCCCATCTCGAGGAGCTTCGCCGTGATCGACTCGAGGTGCTTCGGAATGACATTTTTAATCAGGATGTCCCCGCGGGTCGCCGCTGCTGCACACATGAAGGTTCCGGCTTCAATCTGATCCGGAATAACGGCATAGGTCGTGCCGTGGAGGCGATGTACACCGCGGATGCGGATCGTGTCCGTACCGGCGCCCTTGATATTGGCGCCCATCGAATTCAGGAAGTTTGCCACATCGACGATGTGCGGCTCCTTTGCGACATTTTCAATGATGGTACGTCCTTCCGCAAGAACCGATGCCAGCATGATGTTGATGGTTGCACCAACGGAAACGACATCGAGATAAATGTGGGAAGCCCGAAGACCCTCTCCTGCATCGGCCTGCACGCAGCCGTTTCGGATTTCTACCTTGGCGCCCAGGGCACGGAAGCCCTTGATGTGCTGGTCGATCGGACGCGAGCCAATGGCACAGCCTCCCGGAAGGGGAACATTGGCCATATGGTGCTTTCCGAGCAGTGCACCGATAAAATAGTAGGAAGCCCGGATCTTTCGGATGAACTCATCGTCAATCGATACACTCTGTACATGGGCTGCACTGATTCTTGCAGTATGGCGATCGATGCGCTCCACGACTGCCCCGATCTCCTTCAGTGCTTCCAGCATGACATTGATGTCCCGCACGTCCGGCAGGTTTTCTATAATCACATCTTCATCTGTTAAGAGGGTACCTGCGATGATGCCCAGTGCGGCATTTTTCGCTCCACCGATCACGACCTCGCCGCGAAGTGGGGTGCCACCTTTCATGATAAACTGTTCCATATATCTCCTGTAAGCGTTCCATGCAAGCGCATAGGAACGGCATTATTCATATTACTAAATCTTATAAATTATAAGTGAGCCCGCACGTTTTTTCAAGTACGGGTGCATTTTTGCCGCCAGGCAGCAATATATAGTGGCCAACAGCTGACCCAATTCCTATATATAGTTGGCAGCTTCAGACACGTGAAGGTCCTTACTTTCCTGTCTCCAGAAGGCCCAGCATGAGACCTGCCGCACGTTCCGAAAGGGCCACTGCATTGTTCAGGAAAATAATGTCCTGGATGCCATAGTTTTCGATCAGTGCGCCGAGATCTCCTTCGTAATGGCGGTAATCCACGACGTACACGTTCTCATAGTGATCCACCAGATACGGGGCGAAGGCATTGCCATACGACTCCTTGATGAGGACGCAGGCCGAGCCATCGTGAAGGAGCGGATTATGGATGACCGTCAGCGGGTTGTCGCCATGAATGAAGGTGCTGTACTTATCGCCCGCATTCGCATCGGTCACGTCCCCGATCACCTGTCCCTCATGCTTTTCTCCGAGCGAATCAATGTACTCCATCTGATTCGTCGCCATCGGCACCCAGGCCTCGACCGTATCCGGATTCTGCTTCAGTGCCTCGGAACGGTTCGTCGAGAAGTAGAAGGTGCCATAGAAGCCATCGAAGCTCTTCTTCTCATACTCCCTGAGACTGTGTGGCTCGATCCCCTTCGCCGCACAGAAGCGCATGTAGGCATAGTAGGCCCCGAGCGCGGTCCAGTGATGATCCGTATGAAAATAGAGGTACTCACTCTTATGCTGCCGCAGCGTGTCAAAAACCGAAACCTTCTTAACGGCCGGATCCATCAGGCTGTAAATGTAGTTGAAGCCATCCTCCATATTGCTCGAGCCGAGCGCCGCCTGCGTGCCTGCATCCAGCATGACGCCGAAGCTGTTCGGTACGAGAATGTCATAAACCGTGCACTGTGGGAAGCGCGCCTGGTAGGTATTGATCATGGATGCATACTTTACCGCACCACCCTGATTATAGTAGTAGATTTCATAGCCGCAGTGATTCGTCACATAGATACTGCCCGCCTTCTCGCCGGTCACCTCGGCCTTCTCGCTCTTCTTTTCTTTCAGCGTACCGTCGGCATTCGTCTCAATGAGCGAAGCATACTGGTCGAGTGCTTCCACCGCAGAGGCATCCGCACGGAGCTCCGACGCCGATGCGGTTTCTTCCGAATCTTCTTCACTGCCAAGCTCCATCACCGGTGCCAGTGATTCCGCCGTTTCCGGAATCGTATCAGCTACCGTCTGCGTATCATTTCCGTAGAAGGCGTCTCCCTGTGGACCGTATAGACTTTCCACCTTCGCGCCGAGCGTGAGGAGCGTCTCCCGTCCTGGAAAGGTGTCGGAGAACCAGCTCGTGAGATCTGTAAAATACTGTCCAGAAAGGAGCGATGCACGCGTCACGGCTGGGAAGGCCGCAAGGGCCCGTTTCTCCGACGCCGAGTAGCTCGGACGAAGTGGCAGCGCCAGGCCGGTGCCGAGCAGTCCGAGGCACACGATGCCCATAGCAGCGAGCAGAACCTGCACGCCACGAACTTCTTTCTTTGTTTTTTTCTTATCGTTTTCAGAATGCTCTTTCATCATTTTCTATTCCTGCTGTTCGAGGCCCTGTCCGCGCTTCGAATGCGCCAGGGCTCCGGTACCTCTTCCGACGGGACCATGCCTTCGCCGGCTCCGCAGCATTCGGTGCGCACCTTCGAGTACATTCTCCGGAAGGGCAGCTCTTTAGAACTGGTTGTACAGAAACGGTGTGTAGCTCGCACCCACCATCGACACGATGGACAATCCCAGAAGGCCAAGCATCAGAAGAAGCCGTGCGCCATAGTAGAGGGCTTCCCTTCGCTGCCGTGCACTCGTACTCCTCGTGATCCGGCGCTGGAGGCGGGTCGTCACCCGTGCATGATTTTCAGCATCCTCTGCCTCGAAGCCCTCCGTTGAAGCGTCGAGCCGCTGCAGCTGCCGATCGATCTCCGTTTCCTTCTGGTAACGCTCCTTTTCCGACACAAGCTGCTGCTTTTCCCGCGCCTCCTTCTGAAGGCTTCCATCATAAACGGCGCGCAGCTTCGCGGCAAGGCACTTCCCTGCCGGTGTGCACGCGAGCAGCGCAAACAGAAGGAAGAACAGATTACTGCGGAGCGTCAGAAGCTCGGACGTATCGATCCCGGCGCGATCACTGCAAAAAAGCAGCGTACGAAGCACGTCTCCGAGCACATGCATATCACTGAAGCGGAACAGCACCCAGCCGAAAAACACCACCAGCAGCGTGTACACGTGTCCCAACGCCTGAACGGCCCGCGGCATCGTGCCTTTTTTCTTTAGCAGGTCTTCAAGCGCAATAAAAATGAAATAATAGAGTCCCCACAGGATAAAGTTCCAGCTGCTGCCATGCCAGAAGCCGGTCAGCGCCCAGACCACGAGAAGATTCAGAAGAAGCCGTCCGGTGGACACACGATTTCCGCCAAGTGGAATGTACACATAGTCCCGGAAGAAGCGGCTCAGTGAAATATGCCAGCGGCGCCAGAAATCGCGGACGGATCCCGCGATATATGGATAGTTGAAGTTTTCCGGATAGTGAAAGCCGATCATCCGTCCGAGTCCAAGCGCCATGTCGGAATAGGCTGAGAAGTCAAGGTAGAGCTGCAGCATGTAGCAGAGCGAGCCAAGGTACGCGCCCCCCACTGAAAAGCTGGTATTCCCCGCAAGGGGCAGAAAGCTCTCTGCGAGCGTGCCGAGGTGATCCGCAAGCACCGTCTTTTTCGCAAGTCCCACGGTGAAGCGCCAGGCACCCTCCGCGATGTCCTCCGCAGTGCAGCTTCGCTGCTCCATCTCCTCTGCCATCGCTCCGTAGCGCGTAATCGGCCCCTGCGTCACCTGATGAAAGCACACCGTATAGAGCAGCACATGAAAGAAGTCGCCGGGTGCGGTTTTCCCGGTATATACGTCGACGACATAGCTGATGAGCTTAAAAATGTAGAAGGACATCCCGAGTGGGAGGCCAATGCTGAGAAAAAACGTGGACAGGGAGGATCCAACGCCGGTCGCGGTTCCAGCCCCTGTGCTCTGGGCGCCTGCATTGGATCCCAGAAAGGCACGGCAGAAAGGCGCGGCGCATTTAAATAGAAGAAGGACGCCCGTGAGAAGCACGAGCGCGATCAGCAGCCACAGCTTCGCCCGCTTCTGTCCCGTCTCCCGCAGCTGCTCTGCGAGCGGACTCTGAAAATCATCGTCGCCCTCCTGGTAATCCGGGTTTGCGGAGGCTGCAAACTGAAGCGCCTTTCCGATCTGCTGCCCGAGGGCCCAGGCGATCACTGCCATCCCAAGGAGAAGAAGCAGGCTGGAAAGCCCGGCAAAGGCATAAAAAATGAGCGAAAAGAGGAGAAGGACGACATTTTTCCGGGCATTTCCTGAAACCAGCAGATACACGATCATAAAAACGGGCAGAAAAAACGCGGTAAAAATCAGACTGGAAAAACTCATGGTACTCCTCTCCTCACTGTGAATCCAGGTATTATAACATAGACTGTCAAGAATAGGGAAAAAAGCATGGAAATACAGCCTGCCGACATTGCACGATGCGGCGCTTGTGCATGCAGAAGTCCACGACGCAGATGCTGGCAGGCCCTTGCAGGCACGCCCAGCACCCTCAGGCGCATAAGAAATAGGGAGTGGACCGATGCCATGCCCCTCAGGCGTATAAGAAATAAACAGAAATAAAAAAGCTTCGGACACCAGGTGTATCCACGTCACATAGAAGGATCCTCTTAGTGCTGCTACGTTCCCGTCCTGACACGGTTCGAGGGATCTATTGCGTGGGGCCCAGTGCCCGAAGCAAAAAAAGTATAGCCGATATTTTCAGAAATGGCAAGGTGGAACTTTACGGTGTCCCACCAGATTTCAGTGTAACCTCCGCGTTTTAGTGTACCCCGACGAACTTCTTCACATCGCCGACCAGATCACGCAGGAGATAGCATAGAATCAGTGCGCAGTTGACTGGAATGGAGGAATATGGGAATTTCGTCGGCACCTTCAGCATCGGTGAAAACTGATCGGTCTTCATCGCCATCTGAATGCCATAATAGAACAGTGCACCGATAAAAGCCATGCTGCAAAGCGTAATCAGGATGTCCAGGATGATCCCGGCGGTTTTTCCCTCGAGCTTATTTGGGAGCATGTCCACACGGAAATGTGCCTTATCCCGGAACAGAAGCGTCGCGGCACAGAACACCATCCAAGCCATCATCCACTCCACGACCTCATCCGTCCAGCTGAGCTCGATATTCATCGGCGTAAAACGAATAATCACACGGATAAACAGAATGATGGCAATGCCGATACAGCAGCCCATGACGATGGCTTTCAGTATAGAGGCCACGATTTCATCTAATTTCTTAAACATAAATCTCTGCCTCCTTTAAATGAGTGCTGGTAAGGTCAATGAAAATGCCGGTACATAGGCACAGAGCATCAGAACGATCAGGATGCCCACCACGTATGGAATGACTTCCTTTGACAGGTCAATGAGCGAAACCTTCGTGATACTCGAAACCGCATAAAGCGACATGCCCACCGGTGGCGTCAGAAGACCTACCATCGAGGCCACGATCATGATGACACCAAACTGAAGATAATCCATGCCGATGGCTTCGATGATCGGAAGGAAGATCGGCGTTACAATCAGGATGACGGCCGTACCCTCCATGAACATACCGAGGATGAACAGGATAAAGATGATAAGAAGAATCAGGATATACGGGTTGTTCGTAATACTCAGCATGCCTTCGATGATCTGATTCGGTACTCTCGCATGAATCAGGAAGTACGCAAGGAAGTTCGCGATGGCGATAATGAACAGCGTCTTGCAGCTTGTCATGATGCTGTCATAAATGATGTGCATCAGGCTCTTCAGTGTCAGCGACTTATAGACGACGCCACTCAGGAAAAGCGCATAGAAGGTGGCGACAATGGCCGCCTCTGTGGCTGTGAAAATGCCGCCCCAGATCCCGCCGACAATGATGACAACGGTCAGCAGGCTCGGAACCGCACGTACAAAGGCCTTCAGCCGCTCTCCCCATGGCATCCGCGGCATCACCGGGAAGTGCTTCCGCTTCGACTGTACATACACGGCGATGCCCATTGCCAGTGCCATCATAAAGCCTGGCATAAAGCCAGCCGCAAAGAGCTTCGCAACCGACGCACCGGAGCAGGAGGAATACACAACAAACGGAATACTTGGCGGAATCACCGGTCCGATGGTGGAGGACGCAGCGGTGATACCAGCACTGAAGGTGTGATCATAACCTGCATCATCCATGGCCTTCATCTCAATGACGCCGAGGCCTGCGGCATCCGCAACGGCTGCACCCGACATGCCGGAGAAGATGACGGAGGACACGATATTGACCTGTCCAAGACCGCCCGTCCAGTGTCCGACGCACGCATTGGCGAAGGCGAAAATCCGGTCGGTGATACCGCCCGTGTTCATCAGATTACCCGCGAGAATGAAGAATGGAATCGCCAGCATCGTGAAGCCGGTTGTTCCGTTATAGATACGCTGTGCCATCACCGCGAGGATTTTTGCATTGCCGAGTGCCGCGAATACACCGGCACTGGTAATGCCCATCGCGATGCAGACGGGTACGCCGACCAGCATGAGGCCGACCAGTACAACTACTGTGATAAATGCAACCATTGAGGGCTCCTTTCATGAAAGTATGCCCCTGGCGACAGGGCACTGCCTGCCGCCAGGGGCTTTTGTATGTGTTTTCGGATCAGCCCTTTGTGTCTTCGCACATCTTCAGGAACTTGTCCATGTCGTCCTGAGATCCCTCGTACTCTGCGATCTTGTCCCATGCAGGCTGCATTGCGGCCTTGAAGGCCTCCATGTCAACTTCCGTTACGGTCATGCCGGCATCCTTCAGCTTCTGAACGTAATCCGCCTCACCATTCTGAACCTCTTCACGCATCTGCTTCTTTGCAACATCGGCTGCATCCTCGATCCAGCCCCTCTGCTCATCGGTGAGACCCTCCCAGAATTCATTGGAGAAGGTCAGGTTGACCGCTTCCCAGGTGTGCTTATCCAGTGTCAGATACTTCTGGTTTGCTTCCCACATGCTGTTGTTATAGATGGTGGAAAGCGGGTTCTCCTGGCCATCGACCGTGCCCTGCTTGAGTGCGGTAATGAGCTCATTAAAGGCGATCTGCTGTACATCGGCACCCAGTGCTTCGAAGCAGGCAACCTTCTGAACCTCATTCGGAGTACGGATCTTTAAGCCCTTGACATCCTCTGGGGTCTTGACTTCCTTCTTTGAGTTCGTAAGGCAACGGAAGCCATAATCCCAAGGTCCGACATTATGAAGGCCCTTGCCCTCAAGCGTACCATCGTTTACCCACTCGGCGAATGGGCCATCACATACGGCATAGGCCTGCTCATAGGAAGTGAATACATATGGTGCAATCGGAAGTGCGTAGCGGATATCATACTTATCGAGCGAGCCCTGCGAAATCAGGCAGGCCTGAATCGCATTGATGGCGGTCTGCTCGGCCATTTCCTTCGCATTTCCGAGCTCAGAGTTCGGATGAATCTCGACGGTCATGGTGCCACCCGAATCTTTTTCGAGCTCTGACTTAAAGGTCTCGGCGGCATTGGTCACCGGCTCATTTGGTGCACCGAAGTGGCCGAGAATGATGGTTGTGGCATCGGCGGCTGGTGCAGCCTCTTCCTTGGATTCCTCTGCAGCTGCCGTCGTCTCTGCGGCTGCGGCCTGTGTTTCTGCAGCCTTCGTTTCTGCAGCGGTCGTCGTAGCTGGTGTATTATAGCTGCCACATGCAGCCATGGAGCTCAGCATCGCAGCACTTAATACCAGTGACATTACTCTTTTCATAATCTTCTTCCCTTCTGGCGCCTCTTTACGCCCTGTGGTGTCACCCCTCCGTCTGTTCCCTTCAAGTTCACGTTCATCGACGGATGAATGACCGATCCTTCTACAAATCGTTCAAATGCTTTTTTCTGCTTTGAACCTTATGAAAAAATTTTTATCACCAGGTATTTTTTCAGGCTAGATGACATTTCCATAAAATTAAACCGGTTTATCATGCATTGTGCACAAAAACATGCCGCATGATAACCGGTTTATAATGTCATTAATTATTTTAATTTTGCCTTCTTATCATTTTTGATTGTCCATTTTCACGGATTTAAGTGACTTCATGCGCTCATCCATGCATCAGTATTCCGTGCATTGTGTCATCCGAAGAGCGATATGATTTCAGGCCCCTGTATACATCAGAATTCAAGCTCACGTTTCCGGAAGACAAGTACGATCAATGCATACCCCAGTACGATATAAGCGATCAGCCCAAGAAGCTGTGTCAGTGGGAAGGCAAGATGCAGTGTCAGCGCCGTCGTCGCCGTCGCGAGGAGCGCTGAAAACGGGAGCTCGTTCAGACGATAGCGGATCAGAAACTCGCCGCCGCTGACGGTGAAATTTATAAGCTGGGCTACCGGGTCGATGTACAGGAAAAGAAACAGTACACCGGCGATGCCTGTACTTTGCAGATAAAAGATCGGAATCATGGTGAAAAGTGCCGGAATGAGGGCATTGATGGCCAGCATCGGCGCCCGAAGCAGGAGCTGATAGAGATCATCGCCATTTAAGCCGATGCCCACCAGCTGACTGCCTGCCATGAACAGGAGTGCGAGCACCAGGCCATCCACCAGATTCAGAACGACATATTCGATCGTTTTCGCCAGCACGACCTGCGGCCGCGATACTCCGAGTCCAATGGCCACCTGCATGGTCTTCGCACGGAAGTCATCCGAGAACACAGACATCAGCTCCACAAGCCCAAACAGGGCGCCCATCAGGCTGAAAAGGCCAGGAACAGCTGCCATGAGGCCAATGCTGTTTTTCTGTCCATTCACCGCCCCGGTAAAGACGATGGTCATGGAAATCGCATAGAACGCCAGCAGGATCACGATGCGTGGAACACGACGGGTAATGCGCAGAAGATCTGCACGAATATAATTAAGCATGCTCTCCACCTCCTACAAGTCCGAAATAGAAATCCTCCAGGCTCCGTGTTTCCTGCACCTCATCCAGGATCTGAACACCTGCTTCCTTCAGTGCTGTACGCGCACGCTCCACATCATCTACCCGGATGCGTACCGCCTTCTGCTCCGACAGCAAGTCCTCCTGTGTAATGATGCGTGGCACAGTGCCTTCATTCACAATGCCGAAGCGATGTGCCGTATGCTGCAGCTCGCCGAGAATATGGGAGGAAATCAGTACCGTCATCCCATATTCCTCATTCAGTCGCTGCACCAGGGCTCGGATATCCGCAATACCCTGTGGATCCAGACCATTGGTCGGCTCATCCAGAATCAGGATCTCCGGCTTACTGAGGAGCGCGTTCGCAATGCCGAGCCGCTGCTTCATGCCCATCGAGTAATTGCGGACCGGCTTCTTCACACCGTCCAGTCCGACGATCTTCAGTACCTCATCCACGATCTTCTGATCCCTGACTCCCTTCAGCACACGATAGTACTCGAGGTTTTGCTTTCCACTCATATAGTCGAAGTAGTTCGCGCCGACCAGAAAGCCGATCTTTGAGCGCCCCTTCGCGAGATTTTTGCTGTCACCGCAGATTTCCAGCGTGCCCTTTTCATACTCGGAAAGGCCGAGGATCACCTTGAACATCGTGGTTTTTCCCGCGCCATTCCGTCCGACGAGACCGAAAATGTCTCCCTTCTGAATGTCGAGATTTACATCGGTCAGCACCTTATGCTTTCCGTAGCTTTTTTCAATGCCCTTTAAGGAAATGATTGCTTCACTCATCCCTGCCTCCTTTACCAGACCATGATTCGTTCATCGGCAGGAAGATACATGCCATCCCCCGGCCCGATGTCATAGGTTTTTTCAAATTCATCAAACTGCATCAAGGTAACATTGGTACGCAGCATGCCGGTCGGATGACTGTCACTGTTGTACATCGACTCCTTGATATACGTTCGGTGCGACCGCCACATGACTGCATATGCGCGGAAAAAGGCATCATAGTCGAAATCTGCCACCTTTGCAGCGAGCCCAAGTGCACATTTCATGCCGCCCATATCGGCGATGGCCTCGCCTGAAACCGTGCTTCCCGACAAATACGTGCTGCGCGACACTGGACTCAGACCACTGTAGTAGCGGATAAGTGCATTGGCACGCTGATCATAGGCATACTGGTCCTCTGCGGTCCACCAGGAATAGTGGCGTCCATTCTTATCATATTGATATCCGGTCGTATCGAAGCCATGCGTGATCTCATGGCCGAGAACCGTGCCAAGGCAGGCCAGATTTTCCTCATAGCTCCTCGTTTCCGAATAGAGGTCATCTCCTGCAAGCAGCGCAGCACAGAGATTCACAGAGTTATCCATGGCCGAATAGAAGGCATTGATCTCCAGCGTTGGAATCGCCTCCATATTCCAGTCACTGCGATTGCATGGCTGATTGACCTTTCTTGTTTCCTGCGCCACATGGAAGGTATGGATTCTGGCCACCATGTCCACAAGGCTCGCGCAGCCCTCAAACGAGAGGGTGCTGTAATCAATGAGCTGATCCGGATAGAGAATGTGAAGGCCCATGGCCGAAAGCTTTTCCTGCGCGGCCGCCTTTGTCTCGTCGCTCATCCAGTCACTCTCCGCGATGACCTTCGAAAATTCTGCCGCAAGCTCTTCCGCCATCGCATGAATCTCTCGTTTCGCAGCGGCCGTGCAGTAGTGCCCGATGTACATCTGCTGATAGGCATCGAGAAGATATTTCTGCACATAGTCGCGATAGTAGACCGCCATCGGATTCGTCACATCCTCTGGCTCCGTGATGCTTCCTTCCGCGCTTCCGTCTTCGTCCGCACCCTTCTCTTCGGTCCCGTCCTCCGTCTCCGTGTCTTCACCTTCCTCTGAATCCGTCTTCGTCGTACTCGTATTCTCCGCCATCTGCCGCTCATAGTCAGCGGCCATCTCGGATGTGGTCTCATCGAGAAGATCCTGTGCTGCCAGTACCGTATTCACGATGAGGTAGGCCTTCATGTCCGCAAGATTTTTCTCTGTATAGATCCGACCGAGCTCTTCGAGCTGCAGCGGCTCCGTCACGGTAAAGGTCTTCGATGCACCGACCCCAAGCGCATCCAGAATCGTCATGATGGGATAGTTTCCAGCGAGCGCAGCCAGGCCCTCACGATCATAGACCTGCTGATTGCTTTCATAATAATTCTCCGTCATGAGCCGGTTATCCGTCGGAAGGCAGCGTGCAAGCTTCCGCTCAAAGCGATAGCAGGCGGTCAGAAGCTGCCGTACCTCCGCTTCACTGTACCCAAGCTTCTGCAGTACGTACGAAAGGAGCGTCTGGTTATATTTATAGGCGCCGAAGCCGCCGTGGCCAATGTCGACATAGGACAGCTTGTACTGCAGGGCCAGTGTGGCGGTCGGTGAAATCAGCACGGTGTAGTCATTGACCGCATCCTGCCCAAACGGTGCTTCCAGCGAATAGTCGCTGAGCTCCAGTCCAAATGGATTTCGGCCGTCTGTACTCCCGAGGTAGGCCGTCATCGCCTCCATGGAATCGATGGATGAAATCGTTTCGATATATGGTCGAAGCGGCTCTGCGCCCATGGCATCGCGGGCCGTGGTATCCGCGGCAGCCTCTGCCAGCTGATGCACCAGGGACTGAATATGGATGAGCGAGGAAGCACTCATCACCTCCGGATCCAGTCCCGTCGTGTCGTCCGTTGCCATGGCCATCAGTGCCTCGACCTTTTCACTGTACTGCTCGCCGATGTCGTTAAAGACGCTTTCATCCTCTACTCCGTCGGGAAGTGGCTGAAGCAGCCAGTCCTTATTGACGGCGGTATAGAAATCGTCCTTTACATTCGTCGGCGTATCTGCATTGATCGTGCCATCAATCGTGGAGTTGATCCACTTCGAATTCTCCGAAATGGTCTGATTGACCTCCTGCTCCGGCATATACTGCTCAAATTTTTTCAGCGTATCCTCCACTGCAGACTGCGTGCAGCCCGTCAGGGTACTCACGAGCATGAGCGCAGCCAGGGCGAGGCTGAGGGTCGTTTTTTTCATATAGACATCCTTTCTACAGCATAAAGCCAATGTCGGCTGTGGCGAGCGTGCGTTTCGCTCCATGCGTCCGCGTCCATCCCATGTCGAAAGCGGCGATGGAATGCGAGCATCACTTTTGTTTTGCCCTGAAAGCCTGGACGTCTGTCGAAAGCTATGATGGAATGCGATACACGCATTTCGCATTTTCCGTCGTGATGCGCACAAGCTCCGCCGGAGCCATTCCGCGAAGCCGTGCGATTTCCTCCACCACATAGGGAAGATTTCTCGGATCATTCCGGGTACCACGCAGCGGCACTGGAGCCATGTATGGACAGTCCGTTTCAAGGACCATGCGTTCCATTGGAATGTGCTCCACCACTTCCTTCAGTTTCCGGGAATTTTTAAAGGTGACAACCCCTCCGACACCGATGTACATCCCAAGCTTCACGAAGCGCTCCGCCATTTCGACCGAATAGCCGAAGCAATGGATGATGCCGGACGCCTGATGGCCCAGCTCCTCGACGATGAGATCATAGGTATCCTGCGCTGCCTCCCGTGAATGCACATTGATGGGCAGCTGCACCTCCCGCGCAAGCTGAAGCATCCGTCGAAACGTTGCCTTCTGGATCTCCGGATCCGGATCCGCGCCCGCAAGAAGTGCGGGATCCAGCTCCTTCCCCGCTGCGGCGGCCGTGCGGAGGATGCCCTCTCGGGTATAGTGATAATCCAGCCCGATTTCTCCGATGGCGACGACCTTCGGCTCGGTTGTGGCCCATCGTCGAAGATCCTCGATGTTCTCCTCAGAGACGCCCTCACTGTGGTCTGGATGAATGCCTACGGCCGCGTAGGCGGTCGCCTCCCGTCGGGAAAGCATGACCGCAGCCTCGCTGGACGGAAGATCAAAGCCAATTTCTGTAAACCCACCGATGCCGTGTGCGCCAAGATCAGAAAGGACCATGGCACGGTCCTCATCAAACGCCGGATCCATGAGATGTGCATGCGTGTCAAAAATCTTTGTTTCTGTGATCATTATAGTAAAGCTCCGATGTAAATCATGGCATAGAAAAGCATGAGATGAAGTGGATAGTAAAAATAGTAGAACCACTTGAGTGGAAGTCGTCCACGTTCTCCATTGTAAAACCAGAGCGGCAGAAAACAGAGAACCGGCAGAAAATGCACACTGGTCGATGCGGCCGCCGTAACGAGGGCTCCACACGCCATCTGCAGATTTTTTTCCTTATGGAAATTATACATAAGGGCCATGCCCAGAAGAATGGGAATGCCGAACTGAAAATGCGCCGCATAGGCCACCAGACAGCCCAGGGCCACTCCGATCCATTTTCGCCCCACCCGCTTTTTATTCCGCTTCATGCCATACAGCACCAGCAGCCCGAGAGCCAGAGAAAATACAGGATTCTGAAGTTCGAAATGATAGGTCTCGTTGTACATGCAGAGGTCGAACGGAACCTCGCTGAGAAGCGCAAGCAGAAGCATGCGTCCGAAGTATTTCCAGAAATGAGAGCTGTGAAGAAAACCTTCGACGCAGAGAAACGCGAAGATCGGAACACAGAAACAGCCGCAGAAATGAAGGATGTGATACAGCTTCAGCCAGCGCATCCCTTCGGCTGTGGCGATTGCCATCTGATAATATTCTTCGGAGTATCCGTAGAGCTTTCCATTCTGGATGATAACCACGGCGAAATCATAGGCGGTCATCATGAGTACTGCAAAGAGCTTCAGGAAGCCACCGGACAGTCCGATATGATTTTTGGTGCTTTTTAACACACTTTGATAAGTAGACATAATATTAAGCTACGACCGGAGCACCGTTGCTGTGCGCCGGTCGTGGTTCTGTAAAATCAGCCGATCAGGCTGCCGCTTGGCATCTTCGCCATCGGGGTCATCAGGGCAATGTTTGCATCATCGTCCTCTGCCGCAACGATCATGCCCTGTGATTCTTCGCCGGCAATCATACGTGGAGCAAGGTTGGCCACAATCATGACGCGCTTTCCGACGAGATCTTCTGGTTTGTAGGTCTTTTTAATACCGCTCAGAATCGTGCGGGTCTCTGCGCCGACCTGTACACGAAGCTTCAGAAGCTTCTTCGACTTCGGAACCTCCTCCGCATGCAGAATCTTTCCGATGCGGAGCTCGACCTTATCAAAATCCTCGAAGCTGATTTCTGGCTTTCCTTCGGCCGTGGCGATATGTGTATCTGGCGCACAGTCGCCATTCTCCAGGAGCTCCTCCGGCATGCCGTCGTCCTCTGCATCTGCGGCTTCGTTCTGGGCGTCTGCATTGGCCGCTGCATCCTTTGCCTGCTGTGCTTCATACTGTGCACGCTGTGCGGCCTCGATCTTCTCGACCTCGACCATGACATCCTCTTCCTTCTTTCGCTCGAAGAGGGTCGCTGGTGCATCGGTCACCTTCGTGCCCGACTGGTACAGGCCCCAGCGGTCCATATCCTGAAGGGCGCGCTTCTCCGCATGAATTTCAGAAAGAATAGCGTCCGCGGTCTCTGGCATAAAGCTCTCAAGAAGGGAAGCACCGATCGTGATGGCCTCGGTCAGATTGTACATGACGGTCTTCAGACGGTCCGCCTTCTCTGGATCCTTCGCCAGTACCCACGGCTCCGTCTCATCAATGTACTTGTTGGAGCGACGGAAGATATCAAAGACCGCCGTCAGCGCATCCGCAACACGGAGCTGATCCATCTTGTCACTCGTGGTCTTTACGGCCTGAAGAATCGTGCTCTTCAGATCCTCATCCATCGGTCCGGTGACACCCTTGTCCTCCACGATGCCGTCGAAGTACTTGTTGCTCATCGAGATCGTGCGCTTTACGAGGTTTCCGAGGATATTCGCGAGCATGGAGTTGTAACGCTCGACCATGAGCTCCCAGGAAATCACGCCATCGTTCTCATATGGCATTTCATGAATCACGAAGAAACGAACGGCATCCACACCGAAGATCTTCGCGAGATCATCCGCGTAGATGACATTGCCCCGAGACTTCGACATCTTGATGCCTTCCTGTGACTTGCCGGCAGCGGTCAGAAGCCATGGATGGCCGAAGACCTTCTTTGGAAGCGGAAGATCGAGGCTCATCAGGAAGATCGGCCAGTAAATGGTATGGAAGCGGATGATGTCCTTTCCGATCAGATGAAGATCGGCCGGCCAGTACTTCGCGAACATCGGATCACTGTTTCCGTCCACATCATAGCCGAGGCCGGTGATATAGTTCGTGAGCGCGTCGAGCCATACATAAACGACGTGCTTCGGATCCTCCACGACCGGAATGCCCCACTTGAAGGTCGTTCTGGAGACGCAGAGATCCTGGAGACCTGGCTTCAGGAAGTTGTTGACCATCTCATTCTTACGGGAAACCGGCTGAATAAACTCTGGGTGCTCATCGTAGTACTGCATGAGGCGATCCGCATACTTACTCATCTTAAAGAAGTACGCTTCCTCGCGCTCCTTCTGTACCGGACGTCCGCAGTCCGGGCACTTGCCATCGACGAGCTGAGAATCTGTCCAGAAGGACTCACATGGAGTGCAGTACCAGCCCTCATACTCGGACTTATAGATGTCGCCCTTGTCGTACATCTTCTTGAACATCTTCTGAACCTGCTTCTCGTGATCGGCATCCGTGGTACGGATGAACTTATCGTAAGAGGTGTTCATAAGATCCCAGATGGTCTTGATTTCTCCGGCGGTCTCATCGACAAAGGCCTTCGGGGTCATACCTGCTGCCTTCGCCTTCTCCTCAATCTTCTGACCATGCTCGTCGGTTCCGGTCTGGAAACGGACATCATAGCCCTGGAATCTCTTGTAGCGCGCAATGGCATCTGCCAGCACGATTTCATATGTGTTTCCAATATGCGGCTTGCCGGATGCATAGGCAATCGCCGTGGTAATGTAATAAGGTTTCTTTTCCATAAATACTCTCCTTCCGGACGCCCGAATGGAAGGCGACCCGATGTCTAGATTTTCGCACGATTTCACAGTGCCTTAACTTAATAACTATACGTGATTTGGGGGATAATTGCAAGAATAGGGCTTTCATAGCGCGGGAGCTATGAAAGGGAGCCCGGAGGGTGGCG
>ERZ808240.791-NODE-791-length-40732-cov-4.916144_pt1 | contig 40732 bp, 45 predicted proteins | sample MGYA00521084_ERZ808240 | MGnify/ENA primary metagenome ERZ808240 (study PRJEB31516, sample SAMN03275571) | gut metagenome | biome: mammalia-associated habitat; material: feces | host: Papio cynocephalus | place: Kenya | collected 2012-08-06 ... | reverse complement strand
TTCTCTCGCCGCTCGGGAAGGAGGCGCCGCCGGTGGCAAGCTACCACTTCAGCTGCAAGGTCATCTCCCGCAGCCAGGGCCGCTCGGCCACGGCCGCTGCCGCCTACCGCGCCGGCGAGCGCGTCTACGACCGGCGCACCGGCCTCGAGCACGACTACGAGCGCAAGCGCGGCGTCGTGCGCAGCGAGGTGCTGCTGCCGCGCGACGCGCCCGAGCTCTACCGCGACCGCTGCGAGCTGTGGAACGCCGTCGAGGCCGCCGAGACCCGGTCGAACTCGCGACTGTCGCGCGAGTTCGAGCTGGCGCTGCCGCGCGAGCTCTGCCGCGACGAGCAGTTCGAGCTCGCCCGCGGCTGGGCCGAGCGCGAGCTGGTGTCGCGCGGCATGTGCGCCGACGTGTGCATGCACGACCGCGGCGACGGCAACCCCCACGTCCACATCATGTGCACCACGCGCGAGGCCGGCCCCGACGGGTTCGGCGCCAAGAACCGCGGCTGGGACGACAAGGCCCTGCTGGTCGACCTGCGCAAGTCGTGGGAGCGCGACCAGAACATGGCGCTCGAGCGCGCCTACGAGCGCGACCGCACGCCCGAGCGCGAGCGCGCCTACGTCGACTGCCGCAGTTACGAGGCGCGCGGGATCGACCGCGAGCCGACGGTGCACGAGGGGGCCGCCGTGCGCGCCATGGAATCGCGCGAGCGCGAGCGCTGCGCCGCGGAGGGCCGCGAGTACGCGCCGGTCACCGACCGCGCCCGCGAGAACGAGGCGGTGCGCGAGCGCAACGCCATGGCCGAGCGCCTATCGGCATCTATCCAGAAATCCCCATCCTTGGAAAAGCCGTTCTGAAGGCTGCTCAGCTTTTAGCAGGGCGACCATGCTTAGGGGCTTCGAGCAGGGGCGTTTAACACTTGGATATCGATCCGGGCAACAACATGGCCGGCCGCCCAAGCGCTCGAGCCAGTCACAGCTCACAAGCCGCAAGAATTCGCAATCTATCAGGCATTTACCGAGATTGTGCATCTGATTCATACGCTGCGTCCTTGACGTCAATACCTCCCTGTGATGATATAATCAGCTTGCACCGTGCGCATCCCGCATCACGCCAGAAAGGGAGCGCACATTGACATCTGGATAGACTGCAAACGCAGTCCGTCCTTTCCGTGTCCTGAGCGGACGCGGCGACCTATCGTTATGGCCGCCGCGGAAGCGGGGGCCGGGAAGGAGCGGAAAATGACCGCACAAAGCACGCACTATTCGAGCCAAACGCCCGATACGCTTTACCGCGTTGACGGCACGACGGCAAGAGTCTTCTCTCAAGGTGAGATCGTGGAAGAGTTCGAGTCTTCAGGCTGCATATACAACGACCTCGGCGCATGCCAAGGGTGCTATACGTGCAAGCTCGACCATGGCAGCTATGCGTAGCTGCCTTATCAAGCACCGTTACGAAGCCACACACCTTCCTGACCCGGGAAGCGAAACCAGGGGAGCTCAACAAGGCTCCCCTGGTCGATGCGGCCCGGGGAGCCTTTTCTATTTGCAAAAACATCTAGGAAAGGAAACGGAAATGAGCAGGACAAGCCAACGCAACGATACATCGGCCTCGGTTTTGGAGGCTTTCCTCTACAAACCGGCGATGCCGATGCTGTTCGGTGGGATGACGTGGGCTCAAGTCGCGATAGCTGCGGGCAGCACCGCCTTAGTCGAAGCGGCTTTCCTTTTGGCTTCCTTCATCCTGTTCGGAGGAGGAATCGCCCATTAGGCACTTCCTGACCCGGGAAGCCAAACCAGGGGAGCTTATCAAGGCTCCCCTGGTCGATGCGGCCCGGGGAGCCTTTTCTATTTGCAGAAACATCTAGGAAAGGAAGCGCTATGACGCAGACGGCGAAGCTGATCGATGCTCTCTTGTCGGGCAGGCGCCTGACGCACAGGGAAGCAAGGCAGCTTCTCGAGGCACTGGGCTATACATGCAGGCAAGGAAGGGGCTCCGGCATCAAATTTGTAAAACCGGGAAAGCCTCCCCTTGTCTATCATGTGCCGCACAACGGTTCGAAGTCGTTGAAGCCGTATGTGCTGGATGCGATAATCGAAGCCGTGAGAAAGGAGCTCTAGATGTTCGAAAAGCTGGTCTACAAAGGATTCTCCTCGACGCCGAAATACGATATCGAGGACAAGCTAATCTACGGAACCGTCGACGGCGTCGAAGGGCTGGCAGAGTACGAATCGAGCACGCTCGAAGGCGTCGAGCAGGCGTTTCGCAACGCAGTCGACGACTACATCGAGGGCTGTGGCGAGGCCGGCGTTCCGGCCAACCCGAAAATCCTCGTCTTGGCTTAAATAGCCTCTTCCCTACCCCGGGAAGCGAAACCAGGGGAGCTCAACAAGGCTCCCCTGGTCGATGCGGCCCGGTGAGCCTTTTCTATTTGCAAAACATCTAGGAAAGGAAACGGAAATGAGCGGCGCGATCAACGTCTGCATCGGAAACTACGGCTACTACAACGAAGGCAAGCTCCACGACGCGTGGATCGAGCTTCCCAAGGAGCCGGCCGAGATAAAGGCCTTCCTCGAGGAGCACCGACTCTACGACGAGCAGCACGAGGAGATATACATCTCCGACTACGACGGCACCCCGTTCGGGTGCAGGGCGGCGTTCGGCGAGTGCACGTCCCTCGACGAGCTCAACCTGCTGGCAAGCCAGATGGAGCACATGAGCGAAGATGACGAGGAGAAGGTCGAGGCGTGGTGCGACTACGTCGACGACCCCACCACCATCCTCGAGCTCATGAACATCATCGAACAGGTCGACGACCTGCCGATCTACGGCTACGACTTCGACTTCGCATGGCAGAAGGATCAGTGGGGGCAGCTCTGGGTGGACCGCCAAAGCCCCGAGGAGAACCTCGGGTGGCAGTTCCTCCAGTACAACGACGAGCTGTCGCGCGCCCTCGACAACGACAGCGATGCCATGAGCGCCTTCGACGTCAAGCGCTACGGAGAGATGATCGAAAGCAGAGGCCTCACGGCGTGCCAGCGGTTCTACATCGACCATAACGTCAACGCCCCCGACCGCAGCTGGTACGATTTCGATGATTTCGAAGAAAAGTACGGCTGGGGCGAGGATGACGAAGAGGACGAAGAGGCGGCCTAGTCGGCCAACTTCCTGACCCGGGAAGCCAAACCAGGGGAGCTATCTAAGGCTCCTCTGGTCGCAAGCGACCCGGGGAGCCTTTTCTATTTGCAAAAACATCTAGGAAAGGAAGCAAGGCATGAAAGTGAGCAGCGAACCGTCTTATTCGCTCGACGAGATGAAAAAACTCGTGAGGCAGGGCAGCTACCGCCCCACGCTTCGGGTTGCCGACTTCATCGACTCCCATTACAGGGACGACGAGATCGAGGCAATCATCGAGAAGGTCTTCCTAAGCCTCACCGAAAGCGATTTCTACAAGTCGTTCGAATTGAGGAACCTCCCGGGCACGATGGCGGACGTCTACATCGGCGGCTGCTATGATGATACCGAGTGGTACGTGAAGGCATTCATCGATACCAGCGGAGTCGAGCTTCAGATCTGGTCGATGTGCTGGGATGGGGCCGTTCACTGACGTTAGGAGGATGTCATGTCCGAGATTTGCCCCGCTTGCGGGTTCTGCATGTTGACGACCGAGAAGGCTTTCGCGATGAACGATAAGCCTGACGCGGCCATTGTAACCGGTGTCCCGCATCTCGAATGCCCGCGTTGCGGACAGATAACGTTCACGCCCGAGCAGCTTCGCGCCCTTCACAAGGTTCGAACCGCTCAAAGGGCCGAAGCTACGGCTTAGGCACTTCCTGACCCGGGAAGCCAAACCAGGGGAGCTATCAAGGCTCCCCTGGTCGATGCGACCCGGGGAGCCTTTTCTATTTGCAAAACATCTAGGAAAGGAAACAGGAAATGACGACGGAGAAGCATTGCGAGGACATGGAGTTCGACCCGGCCTATGTTGCCGTGAGAATGCTCGAGAACAGGGGCTATGAAATCTTGGCGCGCGACTGGGAACGCGAAGGGGAACGAGCCGACATCGTCGCGAGAGACGGCGGCGAGATCGTCTTCGCGAAAATCTGGCCCAGCGGCCGGATGATCGAGACCCGGGAGTTCGAGCGCGAGCTTAGAGGGGCCGCGGAGGCGTTCGATGCGCCTGCCGGCCTGCGCCCGAGGTTCGACGCGGTCAAGATAATAGCGATGCCGGGCTCCAACACCGTTTTCATCAAGCAGTTCATCAACGTTTTCGGGACGGCGGAATCCTGATGCGCCCTTCCTGACCCGGGAAGCCAAACCAGGGGAGCTCAACAAGGCTCCCCTGGTCGATGCGACCCGGGGAGCCTTTTCTATTTGAAGACATCTAGGAAAGGAAACAGGAAGATGGAAGGGAAGTTCTCCTACACCGACGACTGGATGGTTCCCGGAAGGCGCCTCGTGCGCACCTGGGACGAGCCCAACGCCAAAGGCGAGAAGATCTTGGCAGCTTTCACGCTGTGCACCGGCGGTTTCGAGAAGAGGTCGATGCAGCGCCGTTGGAAGAAGGCCGGCTACATCGACGAGGTCTTGGACAGCTGGTGGTCGGTCGAGGTCGAGGCCGTCGATCCGGACGGGGCGGCTTGGGGCCGCTACAACCCGATGGAGAGGCCCGGCGGCGCCGGCCGCGTCATCGACTTCGCCTGGATGCTTGCGGGCACGCCCGAGAGCATCGAGGCCCTGTCCGACGAGATCGTCCGCCGCGCCTTCGCGGAGGCGGTCTGAGATGGCGGCCGCGTACCGGCTCGAGGCCGAGGCGCCCTTTGGCACCGATGCCGACAGCTGGGCCGACTTTTCGCAGGCACTCGCCGAATGGGTCGAGACCCCCATGGGTCTCGACGAGGCCGAGGAGCAGGCCCGCGCGTTCGCCGCTCGGGCCGTGCTGCTGGCGGGCGGCGAGGCGATCAAGCTGCCCGAGGCCTAGCGAGGCCTCTTCCTGACCCGGGAAGCGAAACCAGGGGGAGCTATCTAAGGCTCCCCTGGTCGATGCGACCCGGGGAGCCTTTTCTATTTGCAAAAACATCTAGGAAAGGAAGCAGGAAATGAGAGCAGCGCTCATCGGCTACGACGACGTCAGGGAAGTCGACTTGGAGACCGATTCGGCAGGCTCTGCCTACGCCGCCATCAGGTCTGCTGTCGGGGGGCTCGTGGAGCCTTTCGACGCCCTGTACGGCGCCGGCGTCACGCTCTACGTCAACGACAACGGCATAGCCGAGGGGCAGCGCCCCAACAGAGCCGTCTACGCCAACGAACGCATGCAGGAGATGCGCTATCTGTCCATGATGGCGCCCACCTCCTTCAAGGCAGGCGATGACGGCTGCGTCCGCAAGGGCGACCTGTACACGGTGCTGTTCGGGCCGATCGTGGCCGTCGGCTACGACCCGGCCACCGGAGCAGACAGGGACCTCGAGCCCGAAGAGCTCGAATCCGTCATGCGCGACTTCGGGGACAGCGCCCCGATGGGCCCGGGATCGGGCTTGGAGGCGCTCCTTCTGAGAAGGCTGGCCGAGAGCCTGGCCTCGATGTAGGCCGTCTTCCTGACCCGGGAAGCGAAACCAGGGGGAGCCAAACGAAGGGCTTCCCCTGGCAAACGAGCCTCGGGGACCCTTCGTCAAACGTAAAGCTGACGCAACACGACGAAAGGAGCGGACGATGAACCACACGCTGTTGGAGTTCGACGAGAAGAGCGGCTGGGCTTTGGTGTACACCAACCCGAAGGCCGTCATGCGCTACTGCGTCTGCTACGCCTACGACGAGCAGTCGGGGACCTGGGGACAGGGACACTACACCGACGACATCTCCGATGCCGTGCAGGAGTACCTCGCGCAAACGAAGGCCGTGCAGGCGGGCGACGCAGTCGGGTACGACGCCGTCGCCTCCATCCTCGCAGACGCCGATAAAGCCCTTCGGCCGCTGGTCAGGGGCGAGTTCGAGCCGAACGAGGGGATCTATCGCCTAAACGACATGGGCGAGTACGTCTCAGAGGACGACTTCGAGTCCTATTGGGAAGGAAAGCCCGATTGGCACAGGATGGCCTGGATGCTCGCGGACAACGGGCGCTTTACGGTACGCGACGTCGCGTCGATGTCCGTAGAGCAGATCGGGCGAGCCTACGAGGACCCGTCGTTCGAGCCGGAGATCGCCTTCTACACCACCGCGGACGAAGACGGCTTCTGCTGATGCGGCGCAGCTGCGATTGAAAGCCTATCCCAGATCGAAAAGGCGCAGAGCCCGACCTCCCTCAAGAGGCCGGGCTCTATTTGCGTATCTACCCATCTTATGCAAGGCGCGTCAGCGCTAGGCCATATGCCGCGGCGGTGTCAGGTGACCCGATAAGACGTCCACGCGTCTTCTCAGCGTTTTCTGTTGCGCCTTGAGTATACGGACTTGCAACTGTCAGTGCAGAACTCTCTTCTCTTTCCTTTCTGGCAGACCAGCATCCCGGCGCCGCAGTTCCGGCAAAGCGCCGGGAGGGAGTCGTAGCGGTACAGGACCGTCCCGACCATCGCCGCCGCAAGGCTTTGGAACACCGGCTTCGGCACGCTTCGCGCGTCGCCCGTAGGGTCGCCTGAATCGAAATCCCACCCTAAGCTGCGCCCGGTCGCGGTTCGCAGCGTGCGAAACGCTTCCAAGACCGCTTCCACAAGCTCGTCCGCGGCCGAGCCGCCTTCGCCGCGTTCACCCACCACAAGGAACACCCTCTCGTCGGCGCCTCTGAAATAGTCGCCTTCGACGAGCAGCTGCGAATGGCTCCGGCGGACGTCATTGGCCGAAAGGATTCGCGCGGCCTTGCCGTTTCCGGCCGCTTCCCCACACCCGTCGCAGACAAGATTGAGGAGGGAGACCGGCCGGGCTTCATCGCCCGTCCCATCCCGGCCGCACGGGCCCAGGCAGAGCGGGGTCGCCCTATGCGACACGAAGCTGCGGGCCCGCTGAGCCTCGCGCCGCAAGTCGATTTTCTGAAAACCGGCAGACGCCAGGGCGTCTACTCCGCGCGTTCTTTCCCGTCCCACTTTAGAGACTCAAGCAAATCAGTAAGAGGATCGAACGCCCCATCGTCGCTGGCAATCGTCAAAGCGATGTCCATATCACTACGCTTACGAAGCCCTATCTCCTCCTGAAGCAGTGAGTATAGCCTTGCGTCGTCTACGTCCCCCCAAGGCCGAGTGTCCGGCGCGGGATCCCAAGGGAGTGGCCCAGTTTTCATCGGGCAGTCGGCCACGCGATCGTAACCAATGTTCAACCCCATGGAAGACAGTTTTGCCCGGATTTTCGCAACCGTCGGAGCCTTACCGCGCATAGAAAGAGCAGTTGCCTTCTGCTGCTCTTCGACCGGGAAATCCTGCATTGCTCCAGAGGCATCCTTTCGCTGCTCGGCGCTACTCATACCGCACCGGATTCACGCCCTGCGAGCCGACGCGCCAGAGGCCGCGAGGGTCGCGATACGGTTCCAGACGAAAAGCCTTGTAAAGAGCACGGAGGCGATCGTCCACTTCAATCATGTAGCTGATGAGTTCTTCATCGGTCGGGCAAGGACTAAGTCCGTGGTTCACCAGCTTGCGCTGGTCGGCGCGCAATGCGCCGAAAAAGCTGTCGTACGACATCTTTTCCTCCTTCGGTTTGATCGCCGCGCGGAGTAAGATATCCATGCGGCATTCCGGTGTCGTGAGGGGCGCATCATCTTGGCGGGTGGGGCGCCCTTCTTCATGTCGGTCGTTATGCAACTGCTTCCCCCTCGTCATCAGGCAGCTTGAGACCAAGCTCGGCATACAGCGCGCTCTGCGGAATCATCCAAGAGCATCCGATCTGCTTGAAGGGAAAGGCACCAGCTTTAGCCAGCTTATACGCCTTGCTGTAGCTGATGCGCATAACTCGGCTCGCCTCTTCTAACGTTAGTAATTTATCCATGTTTCACCACCTTTCGTATATCACTATTATATTTTTGTTTTCCTAATTGTAAATCGTAAATTGTTCCTTGACAGTTATTTTTTTCTTTTGTATATAAATATGTAAATAGCTAGCTTTATTCGTAAGGATTGCTAATGAACAATCAACGGCGTACTTTTGTCGCAAGAAACATCAAAACCGGTTTTCATTCCATATGGAACGTCATCCCTGGAGATTACGAGCCCGAAAAGAATCGTTTCCTTGAACCTTTAACCGTCAACCATTTGGCCCGATGGAAAAACCTCCGCGACATCATCACCACTCTTGAGACCGTAGGACCGCTAATTCCGTTCGATGTGTATCCGCAAGAAAAAAGGGTCATGCCAATAGAAGACGCCCTTCAGATTGCCAAAGCGGGAGGAATCGGCCACGAGTCCCAAGGGTTCACCGTCAACGATCCCCACTTCCTTCGCATCCAGCTGATGCTCGAAGGATTCGTTCCCTCCTACCCATCGAAAACCTCGATCGAAAAGGACGTCGAACGTTTTGGACTGATTGAATCAGACGCCGCATCAGACCTTGAAAAGTGGGCCGAGGAAGACAAAGCTTGCAGAGTCGTCGTCGAGCCTCTTTGCGATGTGGTCTCGATTCGCAACAGGGCTTCTCAGCTTCTCAGGATCATCGCCAACCTCCAAGACGAGAGCAACGAGCGCGTCCTCGAAGCCAGCGGTTTTCAGCACATAAGAAGAAACAAGCATAAGTTAATAGGTAAGCAGTACAGAAATTCTTATTTTGTGCTCCCCCTGAAGCACAATCCTGTCGTAGACATGACATTGAACTTCAGCACCAAATGGTTCAGGAACGTCTTCGCCTACATGACCATCAATCCCTTGGATTCCCGAATCAGAGAAATGAGGCCGCACGGAAATGAAACGGCGCTTGGGTCGGTAGGGAACGTCGTAAACCTCACGAGTCCCATTTTGACAGGAAACGCTGCTCCGCTTATCAACTACAACAAAAGATACGAGGACGAAGACACATGGCTTTATACGGGAGTCGAAGATTCCCTATCCCAACGAGAAGAGGCGATGGCATATATCGGCGGATATGAACATATGTTTTCAAACCTTACGACGAAAGACGGCACACCTATAGGGTGGGATATTTCGAGCCCTTCGCCATTCGAAAATGAACCTAAGCCTGTATTCCTGTTCCACACGCTTGCCGGAGCCTTATTCGGATCCATCTTCTATCGCTACGGAACCACTGCAGCAATCTGCAAAAACTGCCAGAACGGATTCATGGCCAAAACCAAAGGCAAACAACGGGAGTTCTGCTCAAATTCCTGCCGCACCCAAAACTACATGAAAGGAAAGTAAAGATGTCTCTCAGCATCTCAGTTAATCTCGTCTATCTCTTGCCTCCCGTTATTGCTGCTATGTGCTGCATATATTTAGTCTTAGCAAAGACTCGCTCAAAACAAACCGAAGGATCCCCGTTAGTCATCAGCCCCTGGAGCTGATTTCGTCGGTTTTTATTGTTTCACTATTTACCGCATTCGCCTTATCGGTGCTTTTTGCATTAGCTTCGCCTGCTTTGAGGTGGGCAATCACCCTTAGCAAGACGGCGCAAAGGTTCCTCATGAGCGCCCAATCGCCCACCGACTCCGCGATGACGACGCCGTCGGCCTCCGATTCGCCCAGCCTTTCCAGCTCGGCAAGCCCGTCGGCCTCGAGCAGACCCATGCGCTCGACGTCTTTCGCAACGCGGGCTTTGCTTGGGAACGGGCGCTTGCCTCCGTTGAGGTAAAGCTCCTCGAGAAGCGCCGCGCCCTTGCAAAACGCGAACCTTCCCTTCGGCCCGCCTTCGAGAGACTCCCTTGTCGCGGAAACGACTTCGGCGATCCCCATCACCCGGCAATCATCCCCGCCGACGCTCTTTACGGGAACCAAGGGGCCCGTTAGAGGCGTCAGCTTCGAGGGGGCTTCCAAGCTGTCCCATGCTATCAAGCCGTTTAGGACATCCCGGTCGAGCACGCCCCTACGCGGCCCGAGCTGCTCTTTCCTGTACACGCCTATCAGCGAGTGCCGGCCCGTCACACGGTCCATCGCCACGAAAAGGCGCCGCGACTCCGGGGGCGACGTTTCCAGGTTGATGCTCATCGTGATCTTCCCTTCTCGGAGGCAAGCCTTTCAATCGGCTAGCCAAATATCAGCGCTTTATCTTCGGCGGATAGCAGCCGTTGAACATCCTCGATCCACTTAGGGAAATGCTCCATCCGTCTTTCTCTGACCTTTTGGGGGTCACCGTACCCCAAAGGGCCGCGAAGGACGGCCAGGGCGTCTTCGTAAGAGGCCTGGCGTGTAGACCATGGACCCCTCCTTCCTGCTATGCGCACGTGCCCGCTGGCGACTCGGCCGGAGGGCAGCCGCCTGGTTCCATGCGCCCTTATCGCGCTGTCGGTTTTAGATACTCTTTTTCAGCACCCGATCGCCTATCCTGCGTGAACGAGCTCCCCTGCAGGGCCTGCCCCGTTGACCTCTATAGGGGGGATCCATTTCACCACGACCTTGTCGCCGGGCCTTCCGTCCTCGCGGTTTTTCCTAGGCCCGACCCAATATGACTGCCAGTGGGGTATCGGTAACCTCGGGTTTGTACACTAAGCCGCTTTACCGATAAAGTGGGCCCGACGGATGTGCGGCGCGATGGTCCTGCCCGCCTTCGGAGGCGTCGCTGCGCTTTCGCAAGCGGCACGCCTTCGGGCCTCGCCTATCGCCCGCCCCATCGCGGCCCCGACTACCTCAACGGTCTCGGGGTTCGTGCGCTGGCCGGGCCTCTGGCCGCGTCCTCCGCGAGGGGGCGCGTACACGACCTCGGAGTCGCGCTCGGCGGAGACTATGTAGAGCAGCAGGTTCAGGGCCTGGGCGGTGCAGCGGCAGAAGACCTCTGCCTCCGCCGACTTGCGGAACCTCAGCAGAGCTTCCGCCTCTGAGCCCAAATCGAGCCCCCTCCAATACTCGCCATCGGCCTCCACGACCTCGTTGACGCAGTCTTCCAAAGTGGGAAAGCTCAGATCGAGCTGGACGATGTGGCGCCTCTTGCCGAACTCGTCCGGCTCTTTGTGCAGGTACACCAACGACAGGCAGTCCGCTTCGGGTGCCTCGGGCGCATGGTCGAGATAGGCAAGGAAGCCGCTCGCCCGCTCGGGCCGCGCCCCGCTGGCCGCGCCGACGGAGAAATCGACCGGAGCGTCCACGTAGACTATGGGGTACGGCAGCTGCCTGAGGGCGTCCGCGGGAAGCGCCCCCTCAAGTGGCTGGCGGGCCAGCTCGTCCGCCACAGTCGGGTCGATGCGGTAGACGTGCTTGCATGCGGCCCATCGCGCCATCCACACGTATTCGACAGGGAAAGGGTCGTCGTCGAAGCCGTGCAGCTCCGAGGCGGACGCTCCAAGATCCCTCGGCATCGTCGACATGAGCCGACCGACCGTTCCCGCGGACGCAAGGTCGGCGCCGGCGTCGGCGATGGCCTGTTCGCTTGCGCCGATCCGCGCCAAAAGCGACCTGTGCTCATTCGTTGCGCGGGAAATCGGCAGCCTCTTGCTCATGAAAAAGCCTTCCTGATCGTCTGGCGGCCGGTAATCGGCCGTTACCCAGCAAGGATAGATGCTCGCGGCCTTCTAAGGCCGCGCTTGCCGCGGTTCTCCTTCGGCGGCCCGAGCCGGCCGGGATCAACGACGGCCGCGGGTTCTGCTGCCGAAAAGCGCCTTCGCCGCAAAGCCCGCGGCGACGGCCGCCGCACCTACCGCGATGGCGGCAAACGCTTGGTAGCGGACGCCGCATGACGCCATCCCCGCGCCGAACGCGAGCAGTCCGATGCCCTCGAGCGTAAGTACATTCGCGAAGGCATTTCGAGGTTCGCCGAACGGGTTTCCCCCGGCTTTCGCGCCTTGCCGCCGGGCGGCGGCGGCCGCGAGCCCTGCCGCTGCGAGCGCGGATAAGACCGTTACGGCCGCCGCGATCGCCGCGAACACGATCGTTATGCGAAACATGGGTCTTCTGCTCCTCCTTTCAGGCTCGTGCCCTAGGCGCAGCCTAGCGCCTTCTTAAGCTCGGCTACTTTAGCCGCAAGCGCTTCGGGGTCTTCGTCCGGCAGCTCCGCCACGGCGCGTTCCAGCCATTCCAGGCGCGCCGCCGCGGCGTCGGACTCGGCCGCCAACGCCAGGGCGGAGGCCAGGCGCTCCTCCCTGCCGCGTCCTGCCAGCCGAGCGCGGGCCTTGGCCTTCTTCGCCAAAGCCTCCAGCTCGGGGTCGCCCCCCGATGGCTGCGGCAGCGATGCAGCTTGCTTGGGCCTGCACAGCCTGTCTATCAGCCGCTTCCCTTCGGCCGGCTTGAACCTCACGTCGAGAGTGGGATCCGACAGCAGGTCGGCTGCCGCGTCTGCCGGCAACCAGCATCCTTGCATGATGCGGCCGCAGCAGGGGCAGGTTGCGTCCTCCACGGCCCTTTCCGTGGAGAATATGAGCTTTCGCGCGGTGTTCCTCGTGCAACCGAGGTCTTCCTCAAGGGCCATGGGCCCGATGAATCCCAGCCCGTTCTCATAGGGCGTGTGTGCCATGTCCGGCCTCCTAGCGACGTCTAGTGGAAGCACTACCCGCATCGCGCCGCTTCCTGCCCATCGAACTCTCCGCATCGGCGGAAAGCGCGCGCAGGGGCGGAGCAAGCCCCCTTGCGGATGCGCCGACCTGATAGGCGCGCGGCCCGCTCCGGGGCGGATCGCTCTGCGAAGCGATATTGCCGACCACTTGTTTTTGCATACCCGTTATTTTACATGCCAGTTATCTTACATGCCCCGCCCATCTCTTCCCTCGCTCGTATTCTCGGCAGGCTGCGCGATGAGCGGATCGCGGCGCATACGTTTCGCGGCCTCCTCGCCCACTTGATCGAGTTCAGCCAGCAACCCGTCGAAAAACGCGTCCACCTCTTCGCACGCGTAGCCGTCGAAGCCGCACGCGCGGCGGGACGAGAAGGAGACGCCTCGGGCCTTCTGGGCGAACGGGGTCCAGTACATCGACAGCACCTCGAGGGCCACGTCGACCTCGTCCACGTCGTAGGCCCAGCCTCGGCGCAGCTTGCGCGTCGTGAAGGTCGACTCGGCGAGCAGCCGGCGCGCCGCGGCGCGGTCGTCGTGAGACGAGATGGTCGGCACGTTCGAAGCGCGCTTGGGGCAGTACGTGCGCGGGTCCTTTCCTGTTCTCATGGCTTTCCTCTCCGCCGCCAGCGACGGCCTCAGCGCGTCCCTTGCCCCTCCTCGAAGATCTTCGCTCCGCACGAGCGACAGAACGCGTCGCCCTCCCCGACGGCGGCGCCGCATGCCGGGCAGCACGCCCGCTGAGCGCCGTCAGCTGCGGCCTCGCAGGCTACCCCGCCCACCTCATCCCTTCTCGGCAAGCTGCGCAAGAAGCAAGTCGTGGCGCAAGCCGAGCGTGACCTGGTGCGGGAGCACCCCAAGCAACACGAGCCCAAACCCTAAGCCTCCCGCGAGGAACGCCCCGGCCGAGACGAGGACCCTGATGGAGTCGCCCATGGAAGACGAGGCGATCAGCACCGCGAACTCGACCGCGATCGAGGCGATCATCAGCATCACGCCGACCGGTGGAGCGACCCGGCGAAACGCCTCGCTCTCCACGAGCCTCGATTCCCTGCGCTCTATCTCTTGCTCCAGTTCCGTCGTCGATACCATCGGTCATCCTCTCTGTACGCGGCTCCCCCGTTCGCCGGGAGCCTGGCCTTTTTCCACTATTTCCGAGCCTCTCGAACCGCTCGGCCCGCACGCATCGACGCCTGCGCCGAGGCCATGGAGAAAGGCGTCCGGGTGGTACCCGATGCTGTGGCCTTTGTACCGGGGCAGTCCGTAGCCGAGGGCGCGGCCCAGCTGGTTCGGGGCGAGCCCGAGGGCCCGGGCGGCCTCGGCCACCCCGTCGTAGCGCACGCCGTCGACGACGCAGGGCTTCGGGCGATGCCCCCTGCGAAGGCCGGCGGGAGGCTCGCGGCGGACGGGCTCGACGAGCTTCCCGCCGATGTCGGCCGGCCCGGTCGAGGCCGCTTCGAGCACCGCCGCTGCCGGAAGCCCCTCGGCGGAGGCCGCCTCCCACGGCGTGTCGTAGTAGCGGCCGTCGACGGTGCACGGCCGGGGGGCGTTGCGCGGCAGCATGGGGCCTTGACCCCTAACCGCCGCCTCGCAACCGCCCCCGCGCTGCGCGCCGGGGCTTTGCCGGGCGGTCACGAGGAGCTCTTCTCGAGCGCGCGCAGCACGTTGCTAGCGGCCCTTCCGATGGCCTCGGCGTCGGCTCTGTCGAGGCTTCCCGCCGCAGCCAGCCCTTCGAGCTCCTTGAGCGCCCTGATCGCCCGGCGCGCGACCCTCGCAGCCGCTTTGGCGCGCGCGGCCGGGTCCGCCTGCGCAAGGGCTCGTCGCATGGCCTCGGCGCCTCCCTCGGCATAGGCATCGGCCGCCGCGCGCTGCGCCGCGGCGGGCAGCTTCGACGCCGCGATCACGTCGGCCGGGCGGGCGGCCCCGCGGCTAGCCAGCTCGGCCATCTTCGGGTCGAGCGCGCCCTGAGCCTCGATCGCCTCCTTTCGGGCCTTCGCGGCGGCCAGGTCGCGGTACACGGTGCGCTCGGATACCTTGCCGCCGGACTCGGCGACCTTGTCCGCGATGATCTTGGCGGACCTCACCCCGCGGTAGCGGCCCGGGTCGTCGGCGCGCATCTGCTCCACCGCCCGGCCGAGGCGCTCGAGCGACTTCTGCCGCTCCTCGCCGGAGATCGCGTTGACGTAGACGTTCGTCGCGAGGAGCATGGCCTCGGCGTCCGCGTCCCCCATCTCACGCACCACGGCCTCTATGACCTTGTGCCGCGGGTCGTCCGGGTGCCTCGCCGCCAGCAGGCGCTTCGCCTCTACGCGGTGGTGCCCGCTGACCACCTGGTAGCCTCCCTCGGGCAGCGGGCGGACGCAGATCGGGTTCCCGAGCCCGTCGGCCTCGATGCTGGAGGCCAGATCCTCCACGAAGGCGCGGTCGATCGGGCGGTTGTCGGGATGCGGGCTCAGGTCGGCCAGCCGCAGCATCCGGAACGCCACGTCGCTTTGGGCCGCCGTGGCGAGCGCGTCGGTGTCGGTGCCCGCCTTGAAGGACGCGAGCAGGTCCTTTTTGCTGCGCGCCATCACGCCGCCCCCGTCCCGGCGCACCAGGCTTCGACCTCGTCGGCCAGCGCCGCCAGGTCGCGCGACGCCCTGTTGCGCTTGTCGTATCCCACGACCGTCATCCCGTCGTAGGTGGCCTCGCCCACTTTGCACGAGTCGTGCACGCAGGACTCGAACACGGGGACGGTCGGCACGTCCCGCTTGACCGATTCCCGGCAAAGCCAGTCGCGCACGCTGTTCGCGCGGATGCGGTTGAACACGAGTTTGAAGTCGCATTTGCCGTCGAGGTCGTCCACGACCTTCTTCACGCCGGTGAGGGTCTCGGCGTCGGCGAGCATCGGCACGATGGCCTTGGCCCCGAGCCCATCCACGCTCTCGAGCGACTCCTCGACGTCGCGGCGCAGGTCCAGCATCACGTAGTCGAAGCTCCTCTCGAGTTCGCACACGAGGGCGCGAAGCTCCTCTGCGCCGGCCCGCGTCAGCTTCCGGTCGGCCGGCAGGACGAAGAACCCCTCCTTGGTCGGCAGGACGTAGCCGAGGGCCGATACCGGGTCGGAGAGGGCGGCCGACACCGTCGCCCCGCTCTTGCGGGCCTCCACCGAGAGCCGGACGCCGTCCGGGCCCGAGAGCCAGCCGCTGATCGACCCCTGCCTGTCCAGCTCGACCACGCACACGCCCTTGCCGCGCGCGGCGAGGACCGCGGCGAGGCCCATCAGGACGCTCGACTTGCCCACGCCGCCTTTCTCGTTGCTTGCCATGATGACCGCCATCCCGGCCTCCTTCCCGGCCCATCTCCGCAGGGCCGCCGATTCCTTGTCCCCGACTATACCACAAACCTGCGCACTGCGTGTGCCTGGGCGCACGCAGTGCATTGTCTTTACAACTTCTCCACGCTTTCGTCGATGGGGCTCATCACCCCCGCCTCTCCGTCCATCGTCAAGGCGTAGGGGCCTCCCTCCGGGAGGGTGTCGACCGCGCTTCCCGTTGCGGCTTTGAACCAAAGGGACCATCCGTGGATGCTGTAGGACGCCAATGCGCCGTTTCGCTGCGCCCACTCGAGCATCCGGCCTCTCCGCTGCTCGAGCCTCTCGGCTATGCGCCGCTCCTCCACGGCCACGTCGGTGACGGTGCGCACCTTCGCCTTGGCGCAGGCTCGCCCCTTGATGTCCTTGGCCGTCAGGCCGCTCGAGCCGCGCCCGACGTCGAGCGAGAGCGTCCACCCACCGCTCATGACCTTCTCGTAGCGCCCATTGCGGCCCGGCACCGGGTGGTAGCGCATGTCGAGAAGCCTCTGCGCCACGCCGAGCGCGCCCGCCCGCTCGCGCACCACCCTGGTGACGGAGCGGTCGGACTCGGTCACTTCCGACGAGTCGGCCACGATGGCCTCCCCGCCAGGGCCCATGCCCACGAGGCTGCCGCCGCACCTCGGGCACGTCCCGGCCCATCCCAGCGGCAGCAGGTAGCGCCTTTCGCAGAGCTCGCACTCGACGTAGCTTCCGCGAGTACCGCCAGTGAGGTCTCTCAGAACCTGCATGGCGCGCCTCCCTTCCCCTCCAGCTCGATCTCCGCCAGAAGCGCCTCTCGCTGAGCTGCCGCCCTGTCTGCAGCGGCCTCGTCCCCCGCCAGGCGAGCCCTCAGCTCGCAGGCCGACAGCTCCGCCAGCTTCACTGACCTTGCGCGGTTGGCCTTGGCCTCGGCGCACGACGTCGCGGCTTCTCGGGGGCGAGGGCGCTTCGCCTTCGGGCGCCGCGCGTAGAAGCCGAGCCCGTCTTGGGCCAGGAGCCAAGGGCCTAGCTGCTTGACGTAGCGGATCTCCCCCTCGGGATGCTCGGCGCGATAGGCCTTGATGTAGCGCTCCGCCGCGCGCTTGATGCCGGCCGGGTCGAGCCCGGACGCGAGCGCGGCGGCATAGGCGTCCGCGGCGGACGCCCGGTCGCGTACCGGCTTGGGCCACGATGCGGCGAGCTCCTCGAAGCCCTCGGGCTCGTGACTGTTCTTTTCTCGGCGTCCCGCCTGCCCGCCGGCCTTCGGCGGCGCGCAACGGCTCTCGGCGGCGGGCTTGCCCGCGCCGGGGGGCGCGGGAAAAACAGGCCGGCAGGCTTGTTTTTCCCCAATATTTAAACTGTTTATATTAGGAGTACGATTTTCCGTATACTCAAAATCGTACTGCGGGGCTGACCTGGGGTTTTGGCGTTTGCCCAGGTCAGAGCCCGTGGTATCAAAATCGTACTGCGGGGCTGACCTGGGGTTTTGCGAAGGGCTGTTTTCGAGGTCGCTCTCGGCCGCATCCGCTTCACGAGAGGCTCCGGGCACCCCGTACGACGCGAGCAGCGCAGGCGGCATGTACTCGTCCAGCTTCGGCCCCCACTCCTCTTTGAGCTTAGCGAGCTCGGCGGGGTCTGGCTTCGGCGCGAACGACAGGGTGTAGCGGTTGTTCGACATCTTGCCGCCGTCCTTGTCCTGGCTGACGGTGAGGTAGCCCAAGGCCGTGAGGAAGCGCCTGTGCTTGTAGTAGCGTGCGCGTCCGATGTGGAGCACGCGGCATTGGAAATCGATCGAGGGGAAGGCGGTGGTGCCGCCGCCGGAGAACGACGCGAGCAGCGCGTAGATGCACTTCGCCTCGCAGGTCATGCGCTCGTCGACGGTGACCATCTTGGCGATCTGGCCGTATCCCTGCGACAGCAGGGTCGGCATCTCGAGGACGTCGCTCATCGCACGCCTCCTTCTTTGTGGGCAGGCTGTGGCGAGAGCTTCTGAAAACCCGTTTCAGGGTGGAAAAAGAGCGCGCTTCGCGATAGAATGCACATCAGCGTACATCCTTTCTTTGTTTGGGTTATTGCGTTGTACGCTCCGACCGCGAGGCATTCCCCGCGGAACCCTGCGGCGTCGGTAAGCCGCGAAGCATCTAGGAGCCGGGCGTTTAGTAGAACGCCCGGCTCCTACTCTTTCACATGCCGGCCGTTCGCGCAAATCGGGCACAAGGCCCTGCGCCAAACGGGGCTCTTGATGTTTTGACGCTTATCAACTAAAATATCATGCTCAAAATTCGACGGCTCGTCTGCCATCGGCAAGCTCTATGACCCGCTCGGCCGAAATCTCCTATCTTAATCCGTATCGCAGGCAACGGCACAGAAGGGAGTCCTATGGCGAGAGGCGAAGGAAGCGTGGAGCATCTGGGCAGGGGCAGATGGCGGGTTCGCGTCCAAAGGGGCAAAGATCGGGAAACAGGAGAAAGGCTGCCTCCCCTGTCTCGCAACGTGCGAGGGTCGAGGCGCGACGCGGACAGAGCTCGCAAGGAGCTTCTGAATGAGCTGGAGCGAAGCTCGGAAATCTCATCGACACCCATGACCATTGATGAGTTTTCCCAGGTCTGGGCCCAGTCAAAGAGGGCTGCGGGCACCGCCAAGGAGCGCTCGATCGCCGACGACCTTCGCAACGTGCGGCACTTCTCAGCCGCTTGCGGCAAGGCCGACCTCGCCGAAATCGACTCCATGGACGTGGTCTCGGCCTACGCCAGGATCAAGGAAGGCGGGCTCTCCCAGACGACTCTCAACCACATACACATAAGCTTGAAGTCCATGATGCGCACGGCGGTCTCTTACGGCGTGATCGACAGCAACCCGTGCGATCCGATCAAGGCGCCGCGCAGGGGCGAGTCGGAGAGGAGGTCTCTGACGGAGGAAGAGGCCGCCGCCTTGAAATCAACACTTGACCAGGAGATATCGAGGTCGTACGACCAGCTAAGGCTCAACGAGCAGCGACGAAGCGACGCCCATGCCGCCGCCGACAGGCGCCAAATCGCCTATTTATCGAGGGTAAGCAGGGCCAAGGCTGTCCGCGCAGGGCTGGCAACCGGCGCGAGACTCGGCGAAATATTAGCTCTGACGTGGGGAAACGTTGATCTCGACTCCAAAAAACTGAGGATCCCGTCGTCGAAGACCCGAAGCGGCGTAAGGGCGATTTCGATCGGGAGGGGTATGGTGTCCGACCTGAGGAAATGGAAGATCGCGCAACGCACGCTGCTTCGAAAGATAGGCATGGAGCAATGCGCCGCCACGCCGGTCTTCTGCTCGAACGCAGGTACGTTCCTCAGCCCGTCCAACTTCTGGAGATGGTGGGACTCGTTCAGGGCGGAGAACGGGTTCGAAGGCCTTAAGTTCCATGAGCTCAGACATACCCAAGCCACCATACTGCTAGCGAACGGAACGGATATAAAGACAGCCCAAAACAGGCTCGGTCATGCGAAATCGAGCACGATGCTCGACTGGTATGCCCACGTCATACCGCAAAAAGACGAGGAGGCGGCACAGCTGATCGAAGACATAATGGGATGATCGGGACTTTTGCGACGGCAGAGCATCCGGCTGTTAACCGGAGGGTTGTAGGTTCGAATCCTACCCGGGGAGCCATGAAGCTCCAGAAACCGCCCAAATATTTGGGCGGTTTTTTTGCTGTCTTGACTTTGCAATCGGTAAATGGTGTAGCGCATGCGCGAACGCGCGCCTATAGTGCGAAGCACGGTGCCCCGACATACCGGGCGGCATCGTTTGAGCCTACCCGGCTAAGCTTTGGACGGCGCAGCCGGGTTTTCTTTTGCCGTATGTCGTTCACTTGGCGCGCTCGATTAACGGCGCTATCAACGTCAGCAGCGCGCATATTGCGGTTACCGTCTGAGCATCCATAGGCTCACCCCCCAGGGATGTTGCCCGACAAGCGAAGCACCGTATGCAGCAGTATACGGTGCTTCGCTTGTATATGATAGAGCCAGTCAATTTTGCTTGATTGATAACCTTTACGCTAGGGACTTCCCGCTAGTACATGCCAAACGCGTTCCATAGCAGCACGTTTGTCACCACCATCACCACCAGCGAACCGAACAGAAAATACAGCGCGATGCGGTACACCGACACCGTTTCGCCCGCCACGCCCGCCGATGTTACCGCGTGCGCTCCCGCCTGCTGCACCATCGCGCGCCCGTGCGCGCCAAGCTGCGTGGTCCACCCCTTCGACAAAGGCTCACTTGAACGCACTTGCAGAAGTTCCAGGAACACCAACGCCGCTGCCAGCGCAAAGTACAGCCCGAAGTCACAGATGTAGCGCATCAGGATGCCAGCGCCCTGCAGGTCGAACACGCACAACGCCACAGCAACGCATAGCGCCACGGTCCACAGCGGCATAAGGCCCTTCGCCTTGAACGCGTGGCGCACGCGCGGCAGGGCCACCAGCACCAGCGTCATGGGGTACAGGAAGAAGTAGCCGCCGAACATGGGCTCGTAAATGGTGACGCCCTGGTACGACGGGTCCATGTACGTTTGGCGCATGAACGGGAACTGGCTGCCCAGCGCCGGCGGCTGGAACAGGTACGCGTACAGGCCGAACGGGATGCGGTCGGCATGGAATCCGCGATGCGTCATGTCATTGGTGGTGAGGTTGTAGTTCGCGCCGAAATCAAACGGGCTGCCGAAGCGCGCGAAATTGTACGCCATCACGGCAACGGCCACCACCGCAAACGGCACCAGCGCCGCGCGAAACGCGCTCATGCACGCACGCCGCGCCTGCGCATTGCCGCGTGCATCGCGCATAAACGGCCAGAACAGCACCAAGCCAAACACGGCGGCCAGCACCATCTGCGGGCGCGCCGCAAGCGTCAGCGCGATAAGCGCCGCGCCGGCAACCACTTTGCCCCGCTCGATATACCCGCGCGACGTTCCGCTTATCCACAGGCCCAAACCCCACGCAACAAGCGCCAGGCCCATAGCCTCGGGCATGAAGTACATGCTCGGCGTGCGCGCCAAGATAACGCCGCCGCCCGCCACGAACAACATCAGGTCAAGCGTAAGGAACACGCCAAGCGACGTGCGCGGAAACCACCTGCGCACCACGCTCGCCAGCACGTACGCCAACCCGGCGGCATAGGCGCAGTCGCACAGCGCAACGCCAAGCCATGTGGGGAAATCGGTGCCCGTAAGCAGCAGCCACGGCACGTAGAACACCAGGCACGGCAGCACGCCGAAATACACGTAGTAGCGGCCTTGGAAATACGCATGGTCCCACAGATACGGCACGCCCGCCGCGGCACGGGCAGTGGTGTCGTAAGGGTTCGCCATGGCTGTGAGTGCATCAGAGGGCACATCGTCAAGGTACAGGTGCCCCTCAAGCAGCGCGTGGGCAAGCTTTTGGTACTGGTAGTAGTTTTCGGTGTTTGCCGTGTGCGTAAGCGACAGGAAGTGCGTGTTCGACATCACCAGGATGAAGATGACCACCATCTGCGCGGCAACCAGGCCAATGACAACCCAACCATGGCGCGTGATGCGGCCGTCGAACACGCGACTGAACAACGTCGATTGCGGGCGCACGGCGTATAGCACCAGCAGCACGGCCAAAATGTAGGCAAACCGCACCGGGTCGATGTCAAGCGGCACCTGCTGGTTAAGGCTGATGCCCGTGACGGTGATGGGGCCCACATCGACTAGGTTCGTGAACGTCACGCGTATAGCGTGGCATTTGCCCGCCGGGTCAAGGCTGATGTAGGTGCTGGCGGCATCTTTCGGGTCCACCGACACCGCGGGCAGCTGGTAATAGCTCGCGTTGCCTTCGTCGGCAAGACACATTACCACCTGCAGCTTGCTGTCCGTTGCCTTTGCGGCTGCCGCAGGGTCGTTCAGCACGGGCGCGAAATGAATGCTGCGCACCGTGCTGTCAAGCCCCGTAATCTCGAAAGTGTTGTTAGACGCATCAAGCGTGATGGTACCCTCGGTACCGGCCGCGGTGCCGTTGACCAGGTACGTTCCAGCCTCGGGATAGGTCATGGACGTGAAGAACGCCAAGTTGAAGCCGAACACCTCGATGGCAACGGCAAGCAGCACGCACACTAGAAGCCCCACGAACCTGCGCACCGGGCTGGTGTAGGCACCGGCCGAGCCGGCAAAGCCCATGTCGCCGGTGTCAGAAGGCGACGCCCAGCCTTGCCGCGGGCGCGCCGCGGCATGCCGACCGGGCTGCTCGTAAGTGCCTGCAAGGTTGTTGGCGGGTTGTTGGGCTGCGCGCCCGGCGCCCCACCGGCCACCGCGGCCCGCAGGTTGGCCACCGTAAGCGCCGGCAGAGCCGCCGGGCATGCGCGAAGTGCCCGAGCCGCCGCGCTGCCAACCGCCAGGCGCTGCGCCGTAGCCGTTCGCGCCGCCAGACGCGTTTGCGCCGTTGCGCGCACGGTTGCCACCGCGAGCCGAGTAGTTCTCGCGGGCATATTGTTCGAACTCGGGCGTGGAAACGCCGGGCTCGAAAGGGTCATGATTCTGTTGATTTCTGTTAGCCATAAGGCGGATTATACTGCCCATAACAAACCCGCCCAAAACCCCAGGAGGCACAATGGACGAAATCGACATTGAAGCGTTGAAAAACGCCGACATAGACTACGCAGACATCGACGATCGCTTCGAGGGCAACTTCGCGCTGTACCTGAAGCTGGCCGAGCTGTTCTTGGCCGACCCGCACATGGCCAGCATCGAGGCCGCGTTCGCCGAAGGCAGCCTTGACGAAGCCGAGCGCGAGGCCCACGCGCTCAAGGGCGTGGCAGGCAACCTGTCGCTTACCCGCGTGCACCAGCTCGCAGCCGCCATGAACGACGCCTTAAAAGCCCACGACGAGCGCGCCGCCGCCACCCTGCTGCCGCAACTAGACGAAGCCTACGCAAAAGCAGTGGAGGCGCTGAAGAAGGTGTTGGGGAGGTAAAGGGCGTTACGACAACAAGGGACGCCCTTGCGAGCGCCCCTTGCAAATTGGCTTGCGAAATTCGCAAGCTATCTTACGCGGCCTTCGCGACACTAGCCTCTGCAGCCATATCTTCCGCTTCCAGCTCTTCGGCCTTCTTCACTGCCAGCAAATGTGCAAACGCGATGGCACAGATTCCGGCAGCCAGCTTGCCGAGCAACACGGGCACAATAAGCGACGGTTGGAAGTTCGCCGTGAACGACAAGTGGTCGCCGAACAAAAACGCGCAGCACACGGCAAACGCCAGACAGATAACCTTGTCGCGTGCCTTCAGGTCCTTCACCATGGAAAGCAGCGCGAGCACGTTTGCGGAACCCGCCAGCAAACCCGCCGTAGCGTCGGAGGACAAACCCACCGCGCCGCCGATTTTCGCAAGCGGCTTTGCCAGGTACTTCCTGATTAAATACACCATGGGGAACGCACCGCACAGCATCATGCCAATGGCGCCGGAGGTTTCAAGCGCTCGAAACGTATCGTCCTCGTCGGCAATAATGGGGTCGAAGCCAAACGAGCCGAACACCGTAGTGAAGATGCCGGTGAAGTACTCCACAACCACCAGCACGAACACGATCTTCAGCGCGCCTTCCATCACGCGGCCGAACACGATAAAGCCCTTAATCATGGCATCAGGCTTGAATTTCAAACCAAGTGCCAGCGCCACGCAGATGATGATAAGGGGAATCAGATTGACGCCGATTTGCGCCCACGAAAGCGCCAGCTGATACGTGGCATCGGCGTTAGTGGAAACAACCTCGCGAATAACAGGATGTGACAGTGCAATGATGGCGCTTGCCACAAACACGCCAATAGGAATAGCCAAAAGGCCGCTCATAACGCCAAGCGCCAGGTACTTGCGATCGCGTTTCTCGAGCATCTTCAGCGCCACGGGAATGGTGAACACGATGGTGGCACCAGCCATGTAGCCAGTCATCATGGCCATAATCCAGCTTTCGCGCGTTTGCGCCAGCGCGTCAGCTAGCTGATATCCTCCCATGTCAACGGCAATAAACGTGGTGGCAGCCATAGCCGGATCGGCGCCAAGCGCACCATATGCCGGGCCGAACACGCTCTCCACAAACGCCGTCAAATACGGTGCCGATGCCATGATGCCGGCAACCGGCAAGAAGATGGGGCCAATGGAGTCAACGCCGGCAACAAACTGCTGACCCAGCTCGCTTTCGGGCTTAAAGGCCGAGGCGATAGCGCCGGCAACCGCGCATGCCATGATGATATACACCACCACGGTTCCTATCATTTCCACAGTACTTTTCCCTTTCTATCCAGATTGCGACCGCACAAGCCCAAAGGCGAGGCCGAGTCGCCTTCTTCCCAGAACGCTTATATACAGCTAGCGCATTGTCTCAAAACAAGAGCGCGTCAAAAGTAACTAGTAAAACGCTACAGGCATGGCAAATCATTGCGCCTGGTAGCGCTCAAGCGCCAGTGCCGAATACTTCTTTGCGTAGCGGTACCACAAATACAGCCACTCACCCACCGGGTCGCCCGACGCCTCTTTGTACAGCGCCCACACAAACCAGTAGTATGCCGCTAGCGCCACGTACGCCAGACAATGACGCAACTCCTCCGACGTTGCTTTGCGCCCGAAATACGCGTCGAATACCTGCAGCGCCTCTTCGTAGGTGTAATCGGAGCAGCAAATGAACGTGCCCAGGTCAGACGCGTAATCTGACATGGCTGAGTACTCCCAATCAATCAGGTACATGTCGTCATCGGTTACCAGGAAGTTCGGCGAATAGAAATCGTTATGGCACAAACACGGCTCGGAACCGTCGGCTTTCACCAGCTTATCCAGCTTGTCCATGGTACGGCTGAGCTCTTCGTAATCGGGCTGCATGGGATACGCCCTTGCGCGCAGCAGTTCCACGATGTCGCGTGCTTTGCCCATCACATCGAAGTTCCACTGCGATACCGCGCCGCTTTCATGCAGCGCGCGGATAAGCTCCATAGCTTGGCGAACATGCTCGGGGTTGTGATAGTCCAGCTGTTTGCAACCTTCGATATAGCGCGAAATCTTCCAACCTTCGCACTCGTCCTCGTACACGAAGGTATCATCAACGCCCAGCTTTTTGGCAACACCCTGGGAAAACGTTTCGCTTTGGCGATTGATAATCTCATCAGTACCCGGGCCGGGGTGGCGATACACGTAAGCATGGCCGCCTACGCAAAACTTGAACGATAGGTTCGTCAAGCCTTCTTTAATAGGTGCGATGCCCGTAACATCCTGGCGTTTGCACTCAAACACCTTGCAGATGTTATCCAAAATGGAGCTACTCACGTTGTCCAAAAAGTCGTGATCGAACTTCGTCAAATCAGCCAGCGAATCAAACTCGTATACCACACCATCTTCGTACGGCCTCATGACCATGCGAAGCTCCTTGATGTGGTCGATATAGATGTCCTCCCACAGCTTCGGTGCTGTTTCGAGCTTATCGTACTCAGCTTCCAAAATAGTACGGAACGTTTTGGAGAATGCGCGGTCGAAGTATACGTGACCCAGCATTGCCCACGAATCACGACCGCCTATGGTAACGCCCGAAATGCGCCCATCGCGCGCTGTTTTCAAGCAATACTCGTCGGTTTCACCCGGAAAATACGATGCGGCATAATATGCCTCATATACATATGGCTCAAACACGTTCTCGGTGAAATAATCATCGGACGAGCAAATATACGTATTGCCCAACTGCTCGCGAACCAGATACAGCGTGGAATTGTTATTGCGCGCAGCATATTGCTCGTTCACGCGAATTTTCACGCCGAACTTATCTTCAAGATAGAAGAACGCTTCTTTCATATAGCCAACTACCACGGTGATGTCCGTGATGCCCGCTTCTTGCAGCTGACGAATCTGGCGCTCTATAAGCACTTCCCCACGTACGCGCAACACGCCTTTGGGCTTTTCGTACGAAAGCGGCACAAATCGCGTAGACATGCCCGCCGCCATGATGATGGCATTTTCCACCTTATAGGGCGCAAGAGCGGCCTCGCCTGCCGCCGTCAAGACAAAACCTTCCGCCCATCCTACATCATGGAACTTCTTCATCACGCTGTTCACCGTGCCCAAAGACGCCTGCGCACGTTCGGCCACATCACGCTGAGAAGCAACGCCGCCATTGTGCAGCGCAAGCAGCACCGCAAACTCCCGTTTTGATATACCCATAACACTCCCTTTACGTTTTCCCAACAAAGGAGTATACGGTTTGTTCAATGGTGAAGAAATTACATACTGTTTTGAACATATGAAACACAAGGAGCAGACAGCAAACAAAAAGATGGCACCTGTTTTCGAAACGGTGCCATCATCTTAAGGTCATGTTATAGCGGGCGCGGCGCACTACACGCGGTACGCCTTATCAATCTCCTGTAGTTCGGCGAACGTATCAATCTCGCACACGTCATCAAACGTGCATGCGCGCACGCGCACGTTGAAATCGTTCGGATACCAATTCAGCGCCACATCGTCCCAGAAAATCTGTTTGCCGTCATCTTGCGCAAATACCTTCTTCATGCGGTCGGCAAGACATTCGCCATCTGCGGCAGTCCAGTACGAAATGCCAAACATGTGATAGCAATCGTCACCGCCTTTCGCAATATGCGTGGCACGACCATCCTTCACCGTCAAGCACCAGTCATCGGTATGCTTAACCGGAACGCCTATATAGTTCGTTGCATACTGATAGCGCGTGATCAACTGCGGATTGCGCAGCAACAAGTCAGACTCGAACACATAGGCATCGCGAATGAAATCAGCAGCGGCAATTGCAGAGGATATATTGTTCGTAGATTCGAACAGCGGATTCTCTATAAAGTGAATGCCAGGGTTTTCCTGCTTGAGAGCGTCAAATTCTCGTGGCAAGTATCCGCGCACCACGTAGATCTCATCAATACCCGCAGCGCGCACAGCATCAATCAGACGCTGGATGATGCGCTTGCCATTCACGCGAATTAACGGCTTCGGCGTATTCATGGTAATGGGAAGCAAACGCGACCCAAAGCCAGCCGCGAAAAACACCGCGCGCTTTGCCCGATACGGTTCAAGCGCTGAAACGCCAGCATCAGTAATCGCCCCATCGATAACAAGCCCTTGCTCCTGTAAGTCGGGAAGCACAGTGCTGTCGACACACGGGGCGCCGCAACCGGTCCTTTTCGCTTCCTCAAGCGCAACAAGCGCATCAAATTGCTGTTTATTCATCAGCCGATTCCCTTTCCTTGCTATCCCACGCATCGTCAAGTGAGACAATCTTGTTAACCTCACATGAGCTTTGCTCATACAGCGGCTCAGCAGCATCGGCATACTCGATTGCGGCACGATACCACTTATATAGCCACTCCCCCATCGCGTTTCCCTGAGACTCCTTGTACATGGCCCACACGTACCAATAGAAGCCAACCACCGCCGTGCACGCAAGACAGTGGCGAACTTCATCAGCACAAGCCGCCCGGCCAAAGTACAAATCCAGCACCGCAACGGATTCGTCCACGGTATAGCCAGAACCCTGCGCAAAGAAATTTCCCAGGTCGCAACCGTAATCGCCCATTGCAGCGTATTCCCAGTCAATTAGGTGCATGCGGTCGGGGCCCACCAACACGTTAGGACCGTAAAAATCGTTGTGGCACATCACCGGGGCCACGCCTTCCGCAGAAACCTTCCGCGAGAGACGCTCGATACGCGCGTACAAGTCTGCAAATCCAGCTGGCAGAGGGTAGCACTTATCATGCAGCAGCTTCAGCACGTGCTTCGTTTCTTGCGCGAAATCGAACGTCCACGGGGAGGTTTCGCCGCTTTCGTGCAAGCGCCGAATCAGCCCAAGCGCACCCTGAACATGCTTCGGATTGCGATAGTCGAACGGCACGCAGTCAGGCACATAGCGCGATATCTTCCACCCTTCGTCCGCTTCGGCAAACACGTACGTATCGTCAAGCCCCAGCTTCTTTGCCATACGCAGCGCAAACGCCTCACCTTGCCGATTGATAATCTCCTGCGTACCGTCGCCAGGGTGACGATACACGTACTGCGCACCGTGCACACTGAATAGCACCGAAAGGTTCGTAAGTCCTGCCTTCACTGGCTCAACACCGCAAATATCTTCGCGCCGGCACGACAGTACCCGGCAGATGTTATCAAAAATGGCGGAATCAACGTTCACCATGAAGTCGCGGTCGAACGCGCACAAATCGCTTAAGAAGTCGAACTCGTACACAACACCCGGCTCATAGCGGACAAGGTCCATGGGCGGCAGCTCGGCTACGTGCTCGGCGAATACATCCTCCCATAGCTTCGGCGCAGTCTCCGGCAAATAGTAATCGCGCTTTAAGACACCAAGGAAACACTGGGAAAACGAAGCGTCGAAATATGCATACCCCAAAAGCGCCCACGCATGTTAGCCGCCCTGGCTTATATGCGCAATGGCACCGCTACGCGCAACCTGTGCGCAATATTCGTCGGTCTTGCCATCTTGGAACACCGCCGAATAGCATGAACGAAACTGATAGGGCTTAAAAACGTTATGCTCGAAATAATTGTCTGATGAGCAGATATAGGTGTTGCGCAACCGGTCGGAAATCTGCATAAGCGTGCCGTTGTTGTTGCGCGTAGCGTACGTGGGGTTAACAACGATGTTCACGCCAAGCATATCCTCAAGATAGAAGAACGCTTCTTTCATGTAGCCGACCACCACGGTGATATCGGTAATGCCGGCTTCTTGCAGCTGGCGAATTTGCCGCTCAATAAGAATCTCGCCGCGCACCTCGAACAAGCCTTTCGGCTTCTCATACGAAAGCGGCGCGAAGCGGGAAGACACGCCCGCCGCCATGATAACGGCATTGTCCACCTTATAGGGTGCCAGCATTTCAGCACCGAGCGGGGTAAGCGAAAAACCGCTTGCCCATCCGGCAAGCTCGCAAGCATGCAGAATGCGATTAGCCGACCCAAGAGAAAGACTTGCGGCCGCCGCAAGCTGACGCTGCGTAGCAATGCCGCCCTGTGCAAGGGCGGAAAGCACTTTGAACTCACTGCGCGAAAGCGACATGGGGCGTAACTCCTAGACTCTCTAACAATGGAGTCGAGTCTAAGAGTTATGTTTATTGTTGTAAAGCGAATGTAATTTTTGAACACGCAAGTGGATAAAAACGGCGTGAAAAATAGGCGTCAACTAACCGTTGCCGTTTTCGAACGCAAGTACCTTTGGTGCGTGGTTGCGGCGCTGGTCTTCGGGCGGCAGTTGATTCCATGTTTCGCCGTATTGCTTGCGCAGATAGCCTTCAACGTCAGCTGGTGCGAAAAACTCGCATCCTTCGAACGCAATCGGCTGCACCGGCAACAACATAGTGCGCGAGTATGGATCGTACGCGGCATACGAAGGAGCCATGAGCGTGGTAGCGCCTGTATCGCCATGCGCCACTTGCGCAGCCTGATCGAACTTGCGCGCAATACAATCAGGAGACAGAAATGCCTTAGTCAGCGCATGAGCAACGCGGCACGCTGTGCGTTCCACGGTGCCCAGCGCCCCGCCATGCGGAACCACGATATGCCCAGAATGATACAAATATGAAAGGCTTTGCCACAACATGCAGCTGCGACGTTGACGCTTCGCGGCCGCCGCATCCGAGCGCACAGCGTCATAGGGGAACACATCAACGAAAATGCCTTGGTCAAACCCCGCTTCTTCAGTTTCGTCCGTCGCAAAGCGCGTACCTGTCAGCATCACCTTCGCGAACAACGCCGCTTGGTGTTCGTTGGTACGCGGGTCGGAAACGCGATACCGCTCGCCCAACGCAGCAGGCGCAACTTCTAAAAAGCGCTCGTAGTCATCACGCGGCATACCTACATCGATGTCGTCATCCCATGGGATGAACCCACCATGGCGCCGAGCGCCTAGCACCGAACCAGAATCAAGCCAATACGTGATGCCCTGCTCGCGGCATACGCGATCAATATCTTTCAAAATCCCCAGCTCGGCAAGCTGCAAACGCCGCAGCGTATCCTGTTCGTATTGCATGTGTTCCTCTTAAGCCCGTCTCTATCTTTTCAACACAGAGTTTATCTGCGGCAATGCCGTATGATACCCTATATCCGTATAAAATCACCGCTGCAGAACTCGAGAGGCAGACGCAATGGCGCCCACCAACACCCTTTGCATATTCACCCCAACATACAATCGCGCCTATTGCCTTGCAGACCTATTTGAAAGCCTCCGCCAGCAAACCGTACAGCAATTTGAATGGCTCATCGTAGACGACGGGTCAACCGACAATACCGAAGACTTGATAAAGCAACTGCAAACGCAAAGCCCCTTCCCCTTGCACTACATCAAGCAGGAAAACGGCGGGAAGCAGCGCGCATTCAATACCGGCGTAGAAAATTGTACCTGCGAGCTTTTCATGTGCGTCGACTCCGATGACACAGTACCCGCCGATATGGTTGAAACCATTCTGCAGCGATGGAATGAAGTCCGCGATAATCCATCTATTGCCGGCATAATTGGCATGTGCGGAAAAGATGCCGAGACACCGCTGCGCACAGCTTTCCCCGATGGCCTTGAGCAAACTACTATGTGGGATTTGTATTACAAGCTGCATCATAAAGGAGATACGGCTCTCGCGCATCGAACAAACGTTCTTGCTCAGTTCCCCTTTAAAGTTGCACCTAACGAGAAATTTATTGCCGAGACCTATGTGTTCCACCAAATCGACCAGCAATATCAGCTTGCCGTTATACCCAAGGTACTCATTATCGCTAACTACCGCTCTGATGGTTACAGCGCTAATGTAAGAAAAATCACACGTGAAAACCCTATTGGCTACATGCAGCTTAAGCGTATGTATGTCGAGTATGCAGACACCATCGGATTACGTTACTACGAGACTATACTGTATCTGGTAGGATGTCATTTCGCAAAACAGAAACGTGCCATCATAAGTGCACCATCACCTGTACTTGCTGCGCTTGCCTGGCTACCGGCGCAACTACTGTGCCACACCGTTTACCGTTCGAAATAGGAGTAATAACCGTGAAGGAAATCGGCCTTGAAGAGCGCAAAGCACTACAGCTTGATATCCTGGTGAAAATCGACAAGATCTGTCGTGAACAAGGGTTTCGGTATTACCTTAGTTCAGGCACGCTTTTAGGAGCCGTACGCCATCATGGCTATATACCCTGGGATGACGACATCGATCTGACAATGCCACGTCCTGACTATGAAGCGTTTTATTCGTATTTCACTGAGTTTAATACCGACCCCGCTCTTAAACTCATATCGTACCGAGACAAATCGTCTATTTACCCGTTCTTTAAAATGGTTAACCCACGCACAACCGTTGTGGAACACTTCGTGGATCCGAAATTCCAAACAGGTGTATGGGTAGACATCTTTCCCCTAGACGGAGTAAAGCCCGGCGATAACACGCCTTTTCAACTTAACGCTAAAACGCAAGCTCGCTACAACGTAATTGTCGCGAACCCCGACTACGCAACATCTACCTTCCGCAAATTCGTTAAGCATATACTTGTCCCGCTCTGTCAAAAGCAAAACGTCTACGCCATCGCGCAATCTTTCGATGAGGCCATTGCGGCAACCCCGCTATGCCCAGATAACGACGTTGCTCTTGTAGCCTGGGGATACGGAGAGAAAGAACGCATGCCTTACAGCATTCTCGAAACATGCGAGTTGGAATTCGAAGGGAAGCGATTTCTTGCACCGCGGGACTGGGATGCCTACCTTACATCCATTTTCGGCGACTATATGACGCCACCGCCCGTCAATGCACGCGAGGCGCATTTCTGCACAGCATACTGGAAAGAATAGCCACGCATGACAAAGGCAAACGAGGACGGCCTATCAATCAGGCAAAACATGTTCTGGAACTCATTCGGTTCACTAGCATACCTAGGCTGTCAATGGCTTATCACTGTGCTGGTGGTGCGCCTATCGGGCGGGTACGATGCAGCAGGCACGCTTTCGCTGGCTATGTCGGTGTACAACATGTTCTCGTCCTTAGCCATTTATCGCATGTACACCTATCAAGTGTCAGACGTGCATCATGAAAACACTGTTGGTGAATATTTTGCCTTCCGTATTCTGACATGCAGCGTTGCGCTTGCGTGTATAGTCGTTTACTCCCTTATCACATGTCCATTTGACGCAATTGCGCCTATCGTAGCCTACGCCGTATACAAGATTGCAAGCCTGCTAATTGATGTGCTTCATGGTCTCGACCAGCAGCATCGGCACATGGACTATATAGGGAAATCGCTAACCATGCAGGGAGTAGCTTCGTTAGCGATTTTCTGCATTGCGCAACCTGTCGCAGGGAACCTTACGCTAACTCTTTGCTGTATGACAGCCGGCATCGTTGCCATTGGCCTGCTGTTCGATTTACCACACGCAACTCGTTTCGAACCTCTTCGCATTGGTATCAGCCGCAAAAAGGCCTGGCATTTGCTAAAGTACTGTTTTCCCATCGTTGTAGGGGCAATCGCCTGCGGAGCAGCTCCTTCGCTTCCCCGGCAGATTCTCTCATCGCTCTCCGGCGCGGAGGCGCTCGGAATCTATGCCTCAGTCGCAGCACCTGTTACCATCATTCAAATGGGCGCAAGCTACATTTATAATCCGCTGCTTGGATATTTCTCGGAAGCATATGCAAAGCAGGACATGAAGCAACTTGCAATGCTATTACTTAAGGCAAGTGGCGGCATTGCGGCACTTGGTATTGGAGCCGCAGTTGCATTGGAGTTTCTCGGGAAACCGTTACTCGCACTTATGTTTGGTGCATCCATCATTCCATATGCGTATCTGCTCACGCCTATCATTTTCTGTTCAATGATCACAGCCTATGTATGGTTCCTTAATGACATTTTGGTTGCATTTCGTCAATTCAAAGGCAGCTTCGTTGGTAACTTATGCGCTGCCGTACTTTCAGTGCCAGCATCGTATTTTCTCATACCAACCTTTGGCATGAATGGCGTAAGCTTCGCAAACATCCTTGCCTACGGAATCAGTGTATTTGTAATGCTTGTCTGCCTTCTTGCAATGTTCCGAAAAGGGCAAAGATAGCAAGGACGCGGCGCCGCTTGTTTAAGTGCACCGCTTTCACGCGCTTAATGCTGCGCGTCTTGTTCAACCGTCCCCTTGTCAGCAACGTCCTCGCGTCCCCTTACTTCGGAAAGCGCTTGGTTCTGCACCAAGTGTCGCACCTTCGCACGCAGCTGCGACACTTCCACCGTGGTGTAGAACTCGCGCAGCACCAGCACCGCAATTACGTACACGAACACGAAGTTCGCTGGACTTTCGATGTCGAATACGCTCGCAAAGAAAAACGGGATTTGACGGAATACGCCCATGAGCACCAGGCTGAGCGCGAACAAAAACCAAAACGTGGAGTCGGCAATGGTAACCTCTGCCTTGCGGATTTTGCGCAAGATCAGCCAAAACGTCAGCAGCGCGCCCACAAGCAGCGTTGCAGAAAACAGCAGGCTCACTTCTTCCTCCTAAACCACTGCACCAGCAAAATAGAAATGCTCATGCGCAGCATATACGCAACGGATTTTGTGAAGTTCAAATAGCTTTCGCCGGCGGTGCGCTCGCGCATTTCCACCTGCACTTCTTCTACTTTGTAACCCCAGCGCATCAGAAGTGAAATGGTGTCGGGCTCCGGGCCGAAGTCGAGCTCGTTCGCGAACAGGGGAATCATGGTTTTGTCGAACAGACGCATGCCCGACGTGGGGTCTTGAATGCGCTTGCGCGTGGTAAGCAAAATCATAGCGCTGATAAGCACGCTGCCCGCCATGCGTGCGGACACGGGCTTTTTTTGCGTAGCGAAACGGCTGCCCACGACAATGTTCGCGCCATCGCGCTCGGCAACTTCCACCATTTCATGAATGTACGCTGCGGAATGCTGACCGTCCGCGTCAAACTGGATTGCGTAATCGTAACCATGTTCGTACGCATAGCGCATTCCCGTTTGGAACGCTCCGGCAAGCCCCAGGTTCACCGGCAGGCTTACGTAGTTGTAGCCGCGCTCTTTGCAGATATCAAGCGTTCGGTCTTTCGAGCCATCATTGATAACCACATAATCAACGCCGAGCGCATTTTTACGCAAGTCCTCAATAGTGGACACGATATTGTCCTGCTCGTTATAGGCCGGGATAACGGCCAAAATACGGTTATGTCCCATAAACCTTCGTTTATCCCATCTAACGCGGCATGTTAGCGCACGCCCTTCAGCGGTCCGACCGTATAGTTTACCATACGCGTCACCATGCACCCACGCCACGCCAAAACCGTGCATACCGCATAGCACCCTAAGCAAAGTTTTGACCTGGGAATATCCCACATTTCACCAGGTCAAGGCTCCGCGATTTTCGCTCACATCCCCTGCAAATATGCACGGTTTTCGGGGTATCATAGGACAACGCTGCACCTCGAAAGGATCATTCACCACCATGAACCCCCAAACGGCTTCAAACGCAGGCCCTGCCAACGCCCCACACGTCTGCATATTCTCCGCCTTATACGCACCCAGCATGGGCGGCGTGGAAACATATACGGAAAACTTAGCGCAAGCGCTAGCGAATAAAGGCTGTCGCGTAACCGTTATTACCATGAACACGCACAACGCCGAAAGCCTGGAGCAGCACGACAACGTCACAATCGTTCACCTTCCTGCGCTAAACGTGCTTAAAGGCCGCTACCCCGTACCCAAGCGCAATGCAGAATACCGTGCGGCGCTGGAACGCCTTGCTCAAAGTCACCCCAATTACGTGGTGGTGAACACGCGCTTTTACCCGCTTTCGCTTGCTGGCTTGGCATTTGCCCGCAAGTATGGCATCACCCCCGTGCTCATTGAGCATGGTTCGGCGCACCTTACCATGGGAAGCGCACCCGTAAACGCGGTGGTTGAAGCGGTAGAGCACACGATGACCGCACTCGATAAGCGCTACCAGCCCACATGCTATGCCGTATCGAAGAAAGCCAGTGCTTGGCTTAACCATTTCGGAATCGTCTCGGCAGGAGAACTGCCGAACGCCATCGACGCTGATGCATTTACGGCAGGAGCATCGCAGCGTAATTTTCGCGCCGAACTGGGTATCCCTGCCAACGCACTGTTTGTCGCATCAGCCGGCAGGCTCATCCCCGAAAAGGGCGTGCTGCAACTGGCCGAAGCCGCGAAACTGCTTGCCCAACGCAACGCCAACGTGCACATAGTTATGGCGGGTGCAGGACCACTCGAGGAGCAGCTGGTGGGCGCTGCCGGTGCAAACCTGCACCTTGTCGGGAAGCTCAATCGCGCCGACCTTACCGCCCTGCTCCTGCAAGCCGATACATACTGCCTGCCCTCGCGCTCGGAAGGGTTTGCCACCACCTTGCTTGAGGCTGCAGCCTGCGGCACTCCTTCTATAGTCACAAACGTAGGCGGCACCGACGAGCTTATCCCCGACAAGCGCTTCGGTACCGTTATTGCGAATATGGAGCCCGATACCATCGCAGCGGCGCTTCAAGCCGCGCTTGCAAGCCCTGAGGCCTTACAAGCGCAAAGCAAGGCCGTAAGCAAACGTGTACGGGAAATTTGCTCTTGGGATCGCACAGCCGAACTTGTGCTGCAAGCCTGCGGGCAGGCACAACACTAGCGTATCGAGCAAAAGGCACCGGAACGAACGACCGCTCCGGTGCCTATACCGCGATGCCCTGCAGGGCATCGAGAAAGAATCTCCTACTCTTCCACGGCGGTTATCTTGTACAAGCGCATGTCGCCCTCGGCAAGCACCACTTCAAACCCAGGCGTATCATCGCGAATGCCGTCGATTCCGCGCCATTTTTCGCCATCCTCGTACGTAAACAAATGCGGGCTTTCCACGCCGGGCTCCCCCTGATCAAGCTGCAATACATATTGCGCGCCAATAGAGCGCACGGCATTTTGGACGTACACGTTATCGGCAACATTGCGAAGGCTGTTGCGAATGATGCGGCTTTCCGCCGTTTCTTTCGGCACGTCATAGTCGCGCGTAACGCGGAAGTAGGTACGCAAGTCATCAGCGGCAAAAGCAAAGGCCGAGCCATCATCGGGAACATTGATAATAAGAGCGTCCAATGGCACGGTTTGCTTAACCTGCTTGACAAAAGCCTGCTCAGCATCATCGTACACGGTTGCAACAGACGCGCCAACGTGCAAGCCGCTCAGCACCGAGCGAAACGCGATGGCACCGCTTTGCGAACCAAGAGCGGCAATACCCGGAAACGTTGACCCAAGCACCGCAATCGCCATAACGCACCCTGCCACAGCCGCAGAAGCCGCAGACGGAACCGCTGCATTTCGAAGGCGGCCGACGGCAGCGTCAATTCCACGCCACGCCGCGTAGAGGCCTATCGCTGCCAAAAACAAGCCAATTAACGACGCCATTGCACCGCACCGCCATGGGTCGGTATACCAAAATCCAGCGAAGATATGCTTAAGCGGGCCATCAGAATACCCGTTCACCACGAAGATCATGCAGGCAAAAGCATACGAGAACGACAACCACAAATACTGGCGATGCCGCAACGTCCATACAGCCCCGACGATAATCAGCACCGCCAGCACAATCTGGGAACCGTCGGCCATAAACCCAACAACCAGGGCGTCTTCGAAAGCCTCAAGCATATCAGCGTACGGCTGCCAGGTATGCTGCACCACCGAAGCCAAAAACGGAGCGTGGTAGCAAGCCATCCAAATACCGTAGATGCACAAAACCGCAACCGCACCAAAGGCAACGCGCAGCACAACCCGCCTTTTCCCTTCGCACTTCATAAGCAAAGGAATTCGAGATACCTGCCACACGCAAAACGGCGCAAGAAGGACGGCAAGCGTGAACACAGCATTCGGTTGAGCGATGGCAAGCGAGAACAATACTATGGCAAAGACCACCGCAAGTCCTACGCGCTGGCCTCGCGTACAACCAGGCAAGAACATCAGAAGAAACACCGCAGCGGCGGCAGGCACCATGCAAAACGCCGACAAGTTGGGGTACAGCGGCCCAAAGAAAATCAGCATCCAGGGAAAACCAGCAAACAGTAACGTGCAAACAGCGCCGAATGGAATAACGGCTTTACGCCCGTCAAACAGCACCCGCATGAGCGCAAAAACGCTTGCGGGCAAAACCAGCGCCACGAACACAAAGTTTGCAACATTCTCGGCAAATGCCGTTGACACCCCCGTTGAGGTAACCGCCAACGCAGCCACTGAATACCATGCGGTCGGATAGAAGCCGCCGCCCGGCAGCGGATCAATAGCTGCATCGGCCGCCGAAGAATACAAAGACGATGAGAAGGGCGACCAAATACCCGAGTTGACAAAACTTTGGATGGTCCCCAAATGGCTGATGTTATCGAACTGCTGCGCATACGAATCCGCAGACCCCAAGTACCAAACGAACAGCGCCCCTGCAAACACACAGCCAAACACAAGATACCCGAGCAAGCACGCCACATCAAAAGACACTTTACCGCCGCAAAGCTTTCCATGATCAGAAAGCCCAAACGCAATGCACTTTTCGTTTCGGCGACCGCGCCGAAACGAAAGATACGCCACCAGGCTCACCGCCAAAAGCAGTCCCGTCTGGCTTAACCAGCTCGACCGAACGCCAAGCAGCGAATATGCAATTCCCACAACAACGTACGCCGCAACTCCCAAAAGCGGAGCAAGCGAAACGGCCAGGCAACGCACCACGCCAAACCCGCGCATAACCGCGTAGCCAGGCAAGAAAAGCGAGGCAGCGACAATAAGAACCGTCAGAAAAAACAAACCCCACATGGGAGGCACCTTCCTTATGGTGTTTAGTAATACTTGCCGTATTTTACGTTATCATCTGAAGAGTTTGGCAAAATAGCGGCAGCACCACAGGCAACCGCGCAAGAACAACCAAAGGACGAACATGAGCGAATCGCTTGTATCGGTTATCGTGCCGATTTACAACGCTGGCCCCTATTTGGAGCAATGCCTTGACAGCATCGTCGGGCAAACGCATAAGGAACTCGAAATCATCCTGCTCAACGACGGCAGCACCGACGATTCGCTTTCCACTATGCAGCGTTACGCAGCCGCCGATAAGCGCATCAAGATCATCGATAAGCAGAACCAAGGCTATGGCGCCACGTGCAACCGCGGCCTTGCCGAAGCAACGGGCACGTGGATTTCCATTGTGGAGCCCGATGACTGGATTGAGTCCGGCATGTACGCAGACATGTTGGCATTCGCGCAGAAGTTCGCCGATGAGGGCACACTGCTTGATATCGTGAAAACGCCGTATTGGCGCATCTGGATGCCCGACACCAAACAGCAGCGTAAGCTGAACTGCAGCTACAAGAACCGTATCCATCCCGATCATCAACCGTTCGGCATCGGAGATGCGGCCCATTTGCTGTGCCATCATCCGTCCATTTGGTCGGCTATTTACCGCAAATCATTCCTTGATGCGCACAACATTCGTTTCAAGGAAATCCCAGGCGCCGGCTGGGCCGACAACCCCTTCTTGGTGGAAACGCTCTGCCAAACCGACCGCATCGGGTATTTCGACACTGCATATTATTGTTATCGCGAGGAAACGCCCGAGAAGTCAAAGAACTTCGCACACACCAACACGCTACTGCCGCTTGAGCGCTGGAACGACATGATGGACGTGCTTGAGCGTCTGAATGTTACCGATGAGCGCATCCTGCGCGCCCACAACAGCCGCGGATTCACGTATCTGTCAGGCATTATCGAGGAAGTTGACCTCACGCACGATGATGTGCGCGCCGCGGCAAAGCACATGTTCGAACGCATGGATGCCAACCTGGTGTTCACCGACAACGAGGTATCCCCCGGCATGAAGCGCCTCTACGCTGGCTTGCGCGGCATCCCCTGCCCCAAAATCAACCCCCTGCCCCACATGGCGGGCCTGGTCGGCCAAGGCGTGTACAACCTGAAGAACACCGGCCTGGCCAATACGTTCTTCGCCACCAAAAACTACCTGGTCAAACGCAATAGGCGCGAAGGTAAGTAATAGCAAATACAAGCAAGCGGCCTACAAAACGCAGGCCGCTTGCTTACTTAATGCCCCATCACCCAAGCAGAAGCTTTGCTCTACTTTGAATCGATTTCTCAATAAGCCCTAAACGCTCAGGTGGAAACCCTTTGATGGGTTTGCGGCTGAACGTAAAGTTTAGCGCTTTTCGAACTTTTGACCGCGTATCGTGAGCCATATGCCGTCTTGCCACCCCAAAGAAATCGCCATACATGCAGGCATCTTGCGCACGGGCGTATAATTGCAAAGCCTCAAGAGACGACCAATCATCGCCATATGCTTGATGAAATAAAGCGTTTCCGTGATCAAACAAGGGAGCAGGCGCAACAATCTCATTACTGCGGTTGTCAACCATAAAGCCATAATTGTTCATATGGCGGTCTGTGTTGCAGATAAGAGCATCAAACGAAAGCATATCGCTAAAGGCTTCCTTGTAAATAGACCCCATGTTCTCATAGAAGTCGCAAACCGCTGCAAAACCACCAGACTTTACAAGATTTGCAGCCGGGACAAAGGAATATTCTTTACTTGTAAACAACTCACAAGATGAGCATAGAATACCTTTCCACGTATGAAGGCGATAATCAACGTGGCCGATTCCTAGAGCATCAGCCAAATCCGCAGCATAATACTCCGAAAAAGGCTCGAACCCAGAATTCGCAAACCCAACGGTGCCGCCCTTATAAAGATAAATCTTGCCGTTGATTCTTCTCCAGCATTTCGGAAGCATGCCGTTTGTCGTGAACTCTGGCGACGAAGAAAAGCCTGATTGAACATTACTTCCGTATCCGGTGAAAGCAATTTGGGCAAGCAAACGGCTCATGCGATTATCGTATAGGTTAACTTTATCGAACGTATCAGTACAACCAACTGGCACAACCCAGTAGCAATCGTTCAAAGAAAGCCCCTTACAAAGCGCGATAATCGCAAGGGGTCTATTTGCATTTAGCCCGTTCCGAGCTAAAAAGCTACTCACGAACGCGCGATTTTTCGGAATCGCTCGATGACGAATCCAAGAAGCAACGCCTTCGTTCGACAACTCAAGCCCTATTGGGAAAATACTTCTTTGGCCATCATCAAACCATGTGATATGTATATCCCCATCAGGTTGCTCAGGATTAGCCAAAAAGCGTATCAGAGGCGTGTCATAATGCCTAATTTCATATTCCATCTAGCACCTTCTTTACATCAACACGATTCTGTTGAAAACGGGAGGCGATTCCGTTTTCAACAGAATTGCCTCCCGCCACTTTAATCGCCAAGAATGCGCCTGATGCTAATGTTGCCCATGCCCTTTGACCAAATGGACACGTACTGGCATTGACCGCCAAACGTTGGCTCTTCGTAAATCATACCGTTGCCAGCATACAGAACAACGTGCTCGAACAAACCAGGAACATAATTCGGCCATCCGTTGTCGTACATCAGAACTAAGTCGCCAGGTTTTGCATCGGACAGCGACCACACGGGAACGCCGGAGTACATCTGATCGTACGTTTCAAAACCGATGTCAATTCCAAGCTGGCGATACAAGTACCATGTAAACGACGCGCAATCCATGCCACCATCTTGCGGATATACGCCCAACCACACATAGGGGACGCCCAACAAAGAATTTGCAGTCAAAAGGATTGTGCTGATTGCGCCATCCCTATCCCAGTCGCCATCGCTGTTGTACCAATCCCAAGAGCCATCGGAGCGTTGGTACGCACCCGGCTCCTTAAACGACGTCTTTTCGAGAATCCACCGCTGCCCGGCGCCGCCGTTGTTCTGCGTG
>ERZ808240.790-NODE-790-length-40744-cov-10.071469_pt1 | contig 40744 bp, 32 predicted proteins | sample MGYA00521084_ERZ808240 | MGnify/ENA primary metagenome ERZ808240 (study PRJEB31516, sample SAMN03275571) | gut metagenome | biome: mammalia-associated habitat; material: feces | host: Papio cynocephalus | place: Kenya | collected 2012-08-06 ... | reverse complement strand
TTTGAAAGTTCATTGACATAAACGCCTTTTTGATATTTTGAAAGTTCATTGACATGAACGCCTTGATTTGATATGTTGAAAATTTTTGCCTTTTTTGATATTTTGAAAGTCTTTGTCTTGATTTAATAGGTTAAAAAGTGTTTAAATAAACACTTTCGTGAGATAATGAACATTATTTGCAATCAAGCGTGTAAGCCTTGGATTTTTATATTAAAAGTTAGTGTGCCACGCTTAACACGTGCGCATACGTGAGCGTGCGTATATTTAAGTAATATTTAGTTAGAATATATTATATAAACTATATCAAATTTGTTGTGAATAAAAAAATGTTATGCTAAAATATTGTATGAACATAAGATGAGGTATTTTATGAAAACGCAAAAAAATAAATTTATATTAACAACTGTGCTTTGCCTTGCAATTTTGGCATGCTCATTTTTGGGCTTTTTTGCACAGAAAAAAGTAAATGCAAGTGACACATACACTCTTTCAATTGAAAGGGTTATTTGCCCTGTGACAATAGACGACAAAAGAGATGAATCTTTTGGCTATGAATATGTGGCACAAGAACTAGATTTGTCAAAAATTGATGTTATGATGCTACACAATGCAGACCAAGGCACAATGCTTAGAGATGACCGCGGTGTTGCAGAAGAAGACAAATATTACATATTAAACAAAAAAACAAACTGCTACGAGTGCGTTAGTGGTGGAACAGCCACTCCTGTGCCAGCAGACAAAGTTGAAGAAACTTTTGGAACGGCAGTTAAAACAGCCACAACAAAAGAATATTTCAAAGTTTCTTTCACTCCAAATGAAAACAGTGTTTTTGAGTTTTTAAGTGTAAACGCATTTTTAAATGATACTTCAATTGACACAAAAGAAGTAACTGGACAAGAAACCAAAGACTACGTTCAATACTACGACCTTTTGGACACAGACATTGACACAAACAGCAACAAAGAAAACTATTTGAGTGAATTTGATGCACAAGGAAGATACACCTTCACATTCAAGTTTATGATAAATGTTAATGGAACTGTTGAACCCGAAACAACCGTAAATGCAAGCTTCTATGCAATCAGTGAATACTACTACATCAATCCAAACACTGTTTTTACTGAGGCAGAAGGCATAAATCCAAGAGATAATGTTGCAGACATTTCAAATGCACAATACCCTTACAAAGATGTAACACAAAATGAAAGTCAAATTGATGTTACAAAATTGACATACAACAAAGCGTATAACAACAACAAAGTTAATGACAATTTGAAAAATGAAAATTCAAGTTCAATTCCAAGCAATCACACAAAAACTGAACCAAGAATTGAAAACATTGAACGTATTGACCGTCAATTTTACCAACTTACAAACACCTACCCAAATGAAAAAGCGTTTTTCAATTTTTCAAACCAAAGCACAATAAACTACGATGGCGTTAAACAAGAAAATGCAAATGCTTTGCAAGAAATAAAATACCCAACAATCATATATGATGCTTCAAAATATTATGTAACCTACACTCAACTTTTGTATGGCGTTTCAAAAACAACCACATCAAAATTTAGTATTGACGAAAATGGCATTGGAAAGGTTACACTTTCAACCACAGGTTCAAACGGAACAGAAACAAGAGAGTTTTTGACCGACAGCAATTTTGTTGTTGAAATTCCACTTTATGACCTTGGCGCTTACAACATAAGTTTTGACTACGTTGTTAAAGATGGCAACAACTACATTCAACTTAACACCACCACTCTTCCATCTGGCGAAATGCAACAAACCAAACAAGAAAATTGGAACATTGTTGGCGATGTTGAACTTTACATTTATGGCTACAAACTAAACTACAGCGTTTACAAAAATGAAAGTGGCCCACTTGATGCTGAATTTGTTGACCTAGAAAACAATTTGTATGCAGATGTAACAAACAAAAATATCAACGGCGACCAAATTGCAAACATAACAATCAACAGTGCAAAACAACCATCTTACACATTTGCCGACAACCTTGTTGTTCGTGACACTGTTGTTTCAACAAACCAAGCTCCTTTGTTCTTTAAATACTTTGCAGGACTTGTTCAAAACACAGTTAAATCATTCAGTTACTACAACTTATATGACAACTCACAAAAAACTACACTCATAAAAGAAAAACAATACATAAACAGCAGTTCTCGTTTTACAGAAAACGGCTACTATGAAGTATTCCTTGTTTACAACTTCAGCAACTACGAATATCTTAATGAAAATGGAAATATCCCAGCTGACAGTTCAACAGCATCAAAAGTTCAAGTTTTTGCATTTACTGTTGCAAATGTTGAACCAGAAATAACACTTTTGACCTATGACGCTGAAACCGGCAACACTGCTCCATTTACAGCAAATGGTTTTACAAATAAATCTGTAAAAATGCAATGGGACACATCAAACAAGTTTAATGTTTTGCCAGAAATCACAGTTTCAGCTCAAGAATTTGGCGAAGGTAAAACAGCTGTTGATGTAACAAGCAAATACAACTCAACATTTAAAGACGGCACACTTGTTGTGAGTGACAGCGCACTTTACATAATCAAAATTGAATATGGCCCTTGCTACTACGATAGTGTTGCTCGCAAATTTGTTTACAGCGCTTCAATTGTTTATAAATTTACAATTGATAAAACCCCTATTGATGACATATTCTTCCATCAAACAAACAAACTAGATGACAGATACATTGTTCAATCTGATGTTGTTGACAGCACAATTACAAGTTCATACTTCACTGTTACATACGGACTTTCAAAAGAAAAAGTTGACATTGACGGCACTCTTGTTGACGGCATTGCAAGAGATGGAAAGAAATTGAGTGGTGCAACGATTTCAGCATCATACACATTCCTTCCAATAACTGCAACATCAACCAAAAAAATTGTTAGCAACGAAGAAGGCAACCAAATTATTGCAAATGGCAGTGCAATTTCAAGCATAAACAAAAACCTTTCATACTCTCAAATTTTTGAAGACGAAATTTCAGGTCAAACAAACAGCTATGTTGAAGTTTCAAGTCAAAACGATGTTAATAGCATTTTGACAAATGACGGAATTTACATCTTCTACTTTGAAGATATGGCTGGCAACAAAGCAACAAAATTTGTTATTATTGACAAATCTAGCCCAGTTGTTATGCAAACATTAGATGGTGAACACTACACATGCATTACAGGAAAAGAAACCAACATTGTAAACCAAGAAACAAAAGTTTTGTTTGGAAAATATAAAGCAATTCAATTGCCAAACAATTTGGCAAACCAAATAAACAATTCTGCAGATGACACAACACTTGCAGAAATGCTTACAAAACTCAGTTCAGACATCTACTCTTCAGACTCTGACACAGCAAACAGATATTTGCTTGTTGAAATTAAAAAAATTGTTTTAAATGTAAACGACACACAAGATGGCAGTAAGTCATTTGCTGTTACATTTGAAAACGGCACATTTGCTTCAAGTTTGATGATATATGCTAAAAACGACCAAAGCGTTTACACTGGCGAAAAAATTTATGACTTTACAATAACCGACAAAAACAAAAACAGTAGCATTGCCGAAGTTGAAATGAACTTTGATAAATCTCAACTTCAAGCACACATTGATGGCACAGCAACAAAATTTAACCAAATTATTGGCAAAACTGACAAAACACCAAGCACATTAATAAGCGTTAACAATGTTAGAGTTAAACCAAACACTGCAAGCAACAGACAAAAAATTACATTTGACTGGCTTGAAAATGCAGGAACAGAATACGAAATTGAGTCAATAAATTGCGAATTCTATCCACTTTCTTATGATGTTGGAAGTGACAACTACCCTTATGCCTCTGCTCCAACAGAAACAATCAACCTTTTGCAAAATGTTTCAATCAAACTTATCAACGATCAGCAAAAACAAACAAGTGGCTACATCAACTTGCAACAAAATTCAGACTATGGCACAAATGAAACTGCTTCTCGTGCAGGTATGTATAAGATTGTTAGAAAATATAAAACTAACGTAGAAGGCAATGGTTCACAAGACAAAACTCAAAGAGACTACTTCTTTTACATTGACCGAAATAATATTATAACTTACGCCGACAGCAACTTGATTGGCAGAGATATTGAAATTAGAATGAACTACGACAATCAAAATGTTCGTAAAGTTTTCAAAGCAGAACAATTCTTGCAAGAATTTGCATCCGCAGAAGTTTTGAACACCGACAAATTGCCAGTTTCAATCAATAGACCTACAACAAAATATGAAAATTCAACAAAAAACATTCATCCAAACAAACACTTAGATGTAATCAAATTGAACTACACAATTGTTAATGAAGACTCTGGAAAAGAAGTTTTCAACAGCTCAACCGACACTACTCTCGCACTTACAGAAAACGGAACTTACAGAGTTACAATTTCAGACAACACCGGAAGAGATAGCCAAACAAGTTTTGGCTCTGTTGAAGCAACAAACATTGAATTTAAGTTTAAAATTAAACTAGAAGAACCAAAAATTTATCTTGCAGACCAAAATGACATCAGCAATGATGCTCCAACACCAAGTTTCAACACAACTGAAATAAAAGCCGTTTGGGACGAAGATGAAGAAGGCTACAAATCAAACATTGACCAAAACAACATCACAATTACAAAAACAACTGTTAATGGTGCAGTTACAACACTCTACAAGATTGTTGATGGTGCAATTGCTCCAGAAAGCAAACTTAAAACAAAACTTAACATTACCGACAGAAGAAAAGACAATGTAACTTGGGCATACGAAATTGACCTTTCTGCCCTTGAAACAATTAACGAAGATTGCAAATATCAAATCACAGTTCAATACGAAGGCAAAGAAAGTGATTATGGAAGCAAATTCCGTTCAACTAAAACACTCTACTTTGACTTTACTGCTCCAGAATACAACTTTAACAAATTGCTTTCTGCTGACAAACTTTTGACTGATGAACAAAAACAAAACTTTGAAAACTACAACAGTGCAATAAATTTTGAAAACTATGCATTCACCGTTTCTGATAGTTTCTATCTTGAATATGCACCAGCAGATGACTTCTGGTCTGTTAATGATATTGGTGGCTACAATATGAATGACGTTGACACTGCTTGGTTTAGAAAATACGACAAATATTCTTCAAGCAACTTGGGCACAACAATGCAAAGTATTGTCCCAGGCGATGAAAGATATTCAAACAAAGATGTTGCTCCTCAACGTTTAAGATTTGATGAAAACTTGACAGTTGATGGCAAACCTGCCTACACATTGATTGGCACATTAAGTGACCCACTCAACACAATTGCAAAGCATGGCGGAGAAGGTTACTATGAAATTATTGAAAGAGATTGTGCAGGAAACTACAGAATTTATACAATTAAAGTTTTGCTTTCAAACGATTTGTCAGTTGAATATGACATTTCAAAATACAACGAAGCAGATGGAACTTACACTCTCACTCCAACCGACCCAATTACAATTACAAGTTCAAACATTTCAGAAGAACACTCAATCAACAACAAGCAAATTGACATCAAACAACTTGACAACATAAGTGATTGGGCAACAATAGCTGTTCAAAACAACAGCACAAAAAATACCACAACTTCTGAAACAATCAATCTTGCGCCTGTTGCACTTGATGGCTATATGACTTATGAAAATGCAATTGCAAAATTAAACGAACTTATCACTCCAAGCAATAGCGAAGATGGTGACTACTTTACAATCACAATTAGGTCACAAGCACTTGATGTGTTTACAATTGAATACAGAACACCCGGAAAGGAATTTGTGATTGAATACACTCAACTAAATCAACACTTAAATGTAAAAATTGACCAAACACAAAGCCAAAGCACATACTTAACAGAATTTTATGTTTATGAAGCTGTTGATGGCAAATATGACATGACCGCTCCACTTGAAAATGATGACAGCAAAGCAATTGTTTCAACCAACCTTGATGAAAACACAGTGTATGAATACACATTCTCATACACAACCGCAAGTGGTGGAAGAAACCTTAGATTTGTTGCAATTGACAACTTTGGAAGAAGTTTGCAAATCACAGATAAATATCTAGGCATCACAGAAGTTGCTTACGAAAACATTGTAACATTCAACACAAACTCTGCAGTTAAAGAAACTGTTTCAACCGAAAAGAAAGAAAATATGCGTGATGACCACTACTTTGTTTGCTATGTTGATGGCGAAGCATATTTGAACATTCAACCAAAAATCTTCAATGACATCAAAGTTATGAAAGAAGACACTGAAATTGACATCACTGCTCTTCCAAAGAAAGAAAATGCCGACAAAACAATTACCTACACATTGTTTAATAGTGGTGTTGATGATGCCGACATCAAATACATCATCACTATGAAAGATGCTGCTGGCTACAACTACAAATATGAAGTTCACTACTTCTCTAAACTTGCAAATATAGATTTTGTTGACAGTTCTGCAACAGTTCATGATGAACTTAAAAATCAGGATTCAATTGAAAAAATTTCAAGAACAATTTATGTAAGATTTAACAAAGACGAAACTGTCTTTGAAACATTTGTTTCTGGAACAAGAACATACTTTGATGAACTTGGAAACAAAATGACAGAAAATCTTGGCAAAATTGTTTCTGGCGAAAAGAGTGCTGAGCTTTCTAAATATGGAACATACACAATTGTTTTAAACAATCAATTGGGCACTCAAAAGGTTTACACTTTTGAAATTAAACAAAGTGTTGCAACCTACTACTCTGTTGTTGTTAAACCAGATGGCATAAATTCAGAAGAACTTGAAGTTAGCGACATCAAATATGACTACAACGGAACACAAATTGACCAATACTTTACAATTTATGACTATGAAATTGATGTAAATGAAACAAAAGGCTTGATGAAACCTACCGAAGCCGAAAAAGGTGAATTTACAACAATTTGGTTAATCAAATCACAAGATGGTGCAACACCTTATGAAAAATACATTGCCATCACAAAAGTTGAACCAACAAACAACTTGTTGCAAGACAATATGACGGTTAATGGCGATGTTACAACATCTCGAACAGCAAACCCAAGAACAAGCGTTGTGACGGTTTCTATGCCAGCATACAACAATGCTCCGGGCAACAAAATAATTGTTAGAATGGTTTACAACTCAACATACTCATCAATTATTGACGACTATCAATTGAGTGATGACGGCAAAACAATGACGATGCAGTTTACAGAATGTGGAGTTTACAATCTTTATGTAAGCGACCTCGCTGGAAACCAACACTTGTTCCAAAACACAAGATATTTCACATTGTATGTGTTAAACAACATCAACTACACATTAAATGGTGAAAGAGGTGTTCAAAACAGCGTGTTTAACAAACAAGTTACACTTCAAATTTCTTCACAACAATTTGTTTCAAATGGATTTGGACAATATGTTTCTTCTGTTGCAGTAAATTCTTACTTAAACGGCAAGGAATATTACCCTTCTCGTTCAAGCGGGAATTATGTTTACAGCGACTATGGAACTTATGTTGTATATCTAACCGTTGGCAACACTGCTGAAAACACCGTTATAACAACAGCAAAATTCACAATCTTCAATCCAAACGAAGCAAGAGTTGCTTATGAATACATTGGCTTAAATGGTTATGAAGTTGTTTCTGTTGTTAAAGATAACATTGATATAACCGATGAAATTAGAGAAAAACTCAACATGATGACTCTCACAAGCCTTGCAATCACTGGTGGCGAAAATGCAGTTGGTGGAAATGGTCGCTACACAATAACCGTAAAGGTTACTGACAGCAAAATTTTGCCAAGCAAAACATTTAGTTACAATGTTTGGATAAACAGTGACATAAATGCACTCATTCTCTGCTCACTTGCAGAAGGCGAATCTACAACAAAGACAATCTACTTACAACTCAACTTGTATCAAATTTATCAAAGCATTGGCGAGTGCTATGTTAGACTTAATGGCAACAACTTCATCACTATTGATGAAAGCACAGCAAGTGCAAACCAAATTTCTACATACGAACTCAACAACAATATGAGATACAATGTAACTCTTGAAACAAAGAGTGGAAACACACTTGTAAGCTTTGTTGTAACAAAAGCAGAGCCACTTAACACAGTTGCAATAATTGTTATTGTTGTTGTTACTGTTGTGGTTGTTGGCCTCACGGTTACATTCATACTTCTTAGAAAGAAGATGAAAATTAAGTAATTAAATTTGTTGCAAATCAGTTGAACATAACAAAACATTAAAAAAAATTGATTATTGCAAAAACTTAAATTTAAACTTAAAAAATAAAAAAGTTTGAAAGAATTTTCTTTCAAACTTTTTTTATGATTTTAAATGTTCAATTTTTTGTTGCTTATGATTTAAAATTTTAAAACAACTTTTCAAGTTCAGCAAACAAATTTTGTTCATTTGCATTTTGCTTAAACTTTTCAATTTTTTCAACTTCTGCTAATGGCAACATTTTGTCCAAGTTAATTGTGTGTGACAAATCAAAATTAAGCAATATATCACTGCCAGAATGCGCAAAAGCATTAAATTTTATGAATGTTGTTGCAAAATTGTCTATCTCCTTTATGCCACAATTGAAGCAAATTGATGTTAAGCTTCCAGTTTTTGTGTTCATTGAAAAACTTAAAATATCTTTCATTTCATTTATCGCAATGGCACTTGCTGCTGACTCTTGCTTTTGAAAAACTACCATTTGATTTATTTTGAAATTGCTTATCAAATTTGAAGCATTGTAATAAACAATTGCGTAATCGCCACCATTTTTCATACGGCTGAAATAGTTTTTAACACGCAAACCAAGTGCGTTTATAAACTGCTCTCGTGTTGAGTTTAATGAATATGCAACGACATCAACCTCTGGGCAATTTTGCATAATGTCATTTATTTCTTCAATTGGGTCATCAATGGAAACAAACATTGTTGAAATTCCATTTTGAGTAAGTGCATTTAGAAGTTTTTGATAAAATTTTAGTGACAATTTCTTTTCTGACTCTATCACTGCTCGTGAGCCCTTTGCAATTGGGCAAACTTTGTCTATTATTTTAAGGTCAACAATATAGTCATCAAACGAAAGCTTTATTGGATAATTTGGGTATATTGCAAGTGGTTGCTGGTCATCAAAATTTTTTATTTCGTCTGTTTTTGTTCCATTTATTGAAACTATGTCTGTTGCAAGCATTATGTCCTTTGCTGGCACGTATTTGCACGCACCAACAACATAGTCGCCATCTTTTAGATGAAATTTACTAATTAAATCGTCCAAAACAACAATATTTTCTCTGTTATAATTTGAAAGATATGCCTTTTTCATAACAAAGCCATACATTGTGTTTGTTTTTTCAAAGTAGCCATCAAACAAAATGTTTGTGGTTTGCATATTTTTGTTGTCGCTTAAAACGTCGCCAGCAAAATTTTCAAAATTTGAGCCGTTTGAATAAATTTTAAAACGATCATCATCACTACTAAACATTTTGCTTGGGAAAATGTTGTTCAAAATGAACGTTCCATCTGGTTTGTGCTTTGGTGGTCTGCCCTTGTTTGTCTTTTTCTTTTCTGGAGTGCCACCATTTATTATGGCATTTATCTTTTCAATTAGTTCTGCACGTTTCAACTTTGTTGGAGAAATAACACCTATGCTCCTTGCATAGTTGCGTAAGTCATATATGCTCATATCATCATAAGTCTGCAAATTATTCTGCATAGTTTCTCCTAATTTTACAATATTACATTTTTGTAAAATATTACAATAATAATACCATACAAAAAAAAATAAAGCAATGTTTTTAGTGCCATTGCACAAATGTTGTGTCAACTGGTTATTTATTTATAACACAACAAACAAGGCAAAAATCATCAAAACAAATAAAAAAATTTCAAATAGATTTCTCTAAATGAAATTTTTTAAATTATTCAAGCAAATTTCCACTTGTTGTGCTAACAACTCTAAGAGTTTCAACCTCTGCTCCCGTTTTTGCAGAGACATAAACATAATAGATATAATTGTTGTAACTGCACTTATATTCATAGCAAAGTTGTTCATTAGAATAATCTTGTGGAATTATGCACTTTTTTACGCTTAAAACATTTAACTCTGAACTTACCATTTTGCGCGCATTTTGTTCAGAAACGACAAATTGAAAATCTTTTCGGTAAGTGTGATTGTAGGCATAACTTCTTGCTTCCCAGCCCAAAATTGAACCAGTGTCAAGTGAAACCTTTGCCTTTATCATATCTGGATAAACAATTGTCCCGTTTATGACAGGCGTGAGATTGATGTATGCAATGCCGTTTAGGTCAGTGCTCCAAACACTTTTCATATCATTAAGTCCCAATTGCTTTGCAAATTGTTCTGCTTCATTTTCGGCATCTTTAAGACTAATTGCTCTATTTGAGAGTTTACCAAAACTAGAAACAGAAATGAGCATTCCACCTTTTTTTGTAACTTGTGCATAATATTTTCTGTGCGTTGTATTAAACGTGAAATTGTAACCCTCAATTTGCCCTGTCAAATTGCCCGTGAAAGTTAGGTCTGAAACCCTGTAATCATTAAAAGCATCTTCGACAATTTTTTGTGCTTGTTGTTGGTCAATTTCATCACCGACAACACCAAGTGCTTCTTTATTTTTTATGCTATCGGAAAATGGACCATCATAAATAAGCGTTGGGTATTCTGTGCCAGTTGAAGACGTGTCGGCAAACATTTGGTCAAACTTTGTGTTGGTGTCGCCCATTGTTGTGTTTTCTAAAATATTAAAGCCATTGTTTATGTCTTCGGCAAAATTGTTGATTACGCCTTGAACATAAACACACCAATTGTAAAGCTCGTTTATTGATGAGTTGTCAGCAGATGACATTTCACCACTTGCATCTAATTTTTTTGACAAATAATAACTGAACCCGCCAAGTTGATTTACAAATTTTGTGGTTTCAACAATGCTTTCGTGATTTATTGGCAAGTTGCTTAAATTTGTTGCACAAAGCAAACATTGTTGGTTTATTGTTTGATATAGCTCCTTTTTCTTGGTGTTATCTTTTGAGATAAGCACTTTGCTCAAATTAACTTCAACATTGTTTATGTTTGTGACGAGTTCACTGAATGATTTTTGATAACTATTCTCAAGTTGACCAGCATAGGCACTGTATGTGGAAAGTTGAGAACTACTCCCAATCCAGCCAACTGCAAGCACTGTGGCAGTTATGCCAAGTGCAATGATAACAGCAATAAATGTTCGTGTTTTTTTCATAAAATCTCCTTATCTGCAAAACACATGGTTTCCAATTGTCACAATAACTTCTCTTGAAAAAATCCAACTGCTTGTTGCTGTTGCCGGATTGTAATAATAAACACAACCATAAGTTGGGTCCCAACCATTTAAGGCGTCTTGTGCTGCCTCATAAGCCATGGTATTTGGCTCCAAGGAAAATTGTCCATCGTGCAGTGCTGTGAACGCCCAAGGCTGATATATAACCCCTTGCAATGTGTTTGGAAAGTTTGGGTCTTCAACCCTATTCAAAACCACTGCCGCAACGGCAACTTGTCCGGCATAAGGCTCGCCTCGAGCCTCACTGTAAACCAATTTTGCGAGTAAATATAAATTTGTATTTGCTTGTGAGTTATCTGTCACACCAAGTGCAGTTGTTGTGGCACTGTCAAGTTTTCCAGAAACTGCAATGTTGTTGTCCTTTTGATAGTTTTTGATTGCCGAAATTGTTTCTTCATCATAGATGCCATCAATTTCGCCAGCAAAATAACCAAGACTGGAAAGCCTTGCTTGAACAATTCGGGTGTTGCTTTCATTTGCAGAAATTTTTACAACATTTGTTGTCAAGTTTCCAGAAAGCACAACACAAGCACAACTAAAAATGCTGACAACCAAAATGATAAGTGTTAAGATTATGTTTTTTGATGTATTGTCAAGTTTTCTGTCAAAATGAACATTTCTAAACTCTTTTTTTTCAACAAAAAACTCTTTCTTTTTTTGAGCCTCTGTCTTAATTTTTGAGTTATCATTTAAGGTTTTGTTTGCATTTTTTTGCTTATTGTCTTTTTTGTCATTCAATTTAATATCTTTTTTCATAATTCTCCTAACTAAAAAACTGTTTAATTATTTCCAAAATTTTGCTTTTATAAACAATTTCGCTAGAACTATTTGCGTTGTAGTTAACAAAACATATTGGTGGATATATCACACACCACCAATTGTTGCCTTCTGCCTTTCCAAGTTCAACAATGACGGCATCATAAATTCCACTTTCAAGTGTGTAGCCATCATACGACCTTGTCGGAAATTTTTCGCTGTCTATTTTAACCTTTGAAACATAGTCAAAGCCCTTTTGTTTAAGCACCCTATTGGCCAAATTTTCAAGTGATACAGTTTGCCCCTTAATCATATCAACCACTTGTGCTTTTGTTGTGCAAACGGCAAGTTTGGGCGTTAAAAACTTTACAAACTCATCTTTAATTTCAAATTTGACATCTTGGTCAATTGTTTCATTTGAGTTTGCACGAATATGTATTCTTAAATAGTCAGCATTGGTAAGGCTTGTAGATTTTGAAAAATTTGAACAAATACCAATTGTAGAAAGAACAATTATGGCAAACAATAAAAATATAAAAACTTTTTTCATAAATTGATTATTGACAACAAAGCATAAAAAAAGCATACCAAAATATGCTTTTTTTGTATTTTATTGAATTATTTTGTTCTCTGATTGAAATATACAACGCTTTGAGATTGTTCAAGTGGGAACACTAAGTCAGGATTTTGAGCCATTAGAACATCTTCGCTAACAAGCAAGTGCTTTGCAACGTCCCACAACGTGCTACCCTCTGGTGCAATGTATATTTGAAGTGAATAATCTGCTGGAACAAGTTCTTCGGTAAGCTCTATATCTTTAATCAAAACATTTGTATCTGTTTGATAGGTATCAACGGCAAAATTGACATCTAGCGTGGCATTTATCTCTTTTCCCTTCTTTGCCTTGACATCAATATCTTTAACGCTTGCAACAACAAATATGCCATTGCTTGACATATCTTGAACGTCAAACTTGTTTGAAAATGGAATTTCAAGTTCAACACTAGAAAGTGTTGGCACATCATCATCTGTCATATAAATTACAGATGCATAGGCAATTCCTTCAACTGTAAGTTCATTTTCGGTAACGCTTGAATTTGCAACTGAAATATGCTCGTTTGCAACGCCAACAACTTTGGCAATTCTTGCTTCTTCTTCACCAATTATTGTTTGACCTTCAATTGTTGCAGAAAAATTTTCACTCTTAACATTTTTTGCAACATCAAAACTTTCGGTTACAATGTTTGTTTTGTTTGTGCGAGAAAATGCATCAACATAAATTTCATTTTCTGTTTCTCTCAATGCAACATATTTAACAGTGATTGTTGCACTTACGGCAACAGCGCTTGTTGGATTTTCTGCTTGACTATCGCCAGCAATTGTAACACTTAAATCTTGTGGCCTAATGTAAATGAAAACATAAACCATATCATCTTTTTGAATGAGCTCATCTTCAAGTTCTTCCTTAAAATTTACGGTTTCCATAAGATTTTTAAGTGCCATACCTTCATCAGTTTCAACTTGCAAAAGAGCGTTTAAAAACATTTCGCCTTCAACTGTGAAATAGCCTGTGCCACTTGAAGTGTTTTTTAAAAATGCCTGTGCATTAGAAAGCAAAATTTTGTCTATTTTTGACTTGACTTCAAATTCTTCGTTTAAGCAAAAAGTTTTTGTGCCACTTGAAACAACATTAAATTGCTTTACTGTTTCTTTTAAAAGTTGAATATTGTCATCGCCAACTTTAACTTCATCAAATTCTTCAGTTGCCACAACGTCCATCTTAATTTCAATCACGCCAGAAAGTTTAACTCGTTCATCATCAAGTGAATCAACCTTAACTTCAACAACTTCAACACTATAAATTGGCTTCATAAGTGGATTGAGTGATGGCTCTTCAATTTTGCCATTGAGGTCGGCATTACCAACAATTGTGTGGCTTGTGCCTTGCTCATCAACATAAAGACAATCAAAAACAACACCGCCAGAATAATGTGCTTCTCCATTTAAAATTTCAATTTCATCAACATAGGCTCTTGCGGTATTTGAAAGCACTTTGCTTATGCTGTTTTCATCTTCTCGTTGCAATACTACATCAACCAAAGCCTGAGCACTTCCAACACTCTTTCTATAAGAAGATGTAATTTTTTCTGTTTCCATCAACAATCCTCCCTTTCACATTAGTATATTTTACATTGCAAAAGTTTGAAATATGACAAATAACAAAAAAATTAAGTTCACAAAATAAAAAAGCAGACTACTCCGCTGAAACATTGCAAAAATATATTTATCTATTAAACATTTCTTTGCAAAAACTGCCATCTGCTATTTTAAGATTGTTGCCAAAAGTATTTTTCCAATGATAGATATTATTAAAATATTTATATCAAAAATATATGCGTGCTTTTTAGCATAATTCTATTTTTATTTTATCAAATCATTTTGGGCAAAACTCTAACATTGCCACACAAAATTTCTGTGTAAGAAAAGCTTTGCTTGTTTTGCTCATCGTCTTCTGGCATAACCGTAAAGACACTTGGGTAGGTATCAACCAACACAGCATCAAACTTAACAATCTTTTTTCTGCCACGGTTAACCAACATATTCACCTTTTCGCCTTTCATCTTGTTTAAATCTTCCCTAACGTTTTGAATGGTCTTTAAATTTCTTTTCATAAAACAATTTTTGACAAATTGTCCTTTTTTAAACACAAAAAAAAGAACATTGTATTTCTTCAATGTTCTTTTATTTTTTACTTTTTACTGTTTCTGACATGCTTTTTAACTTTTTCCATTTCATCTTCTTCGTCATCATCGTCATCAGAATCATAGTCGTCATCGTCATCTAAATCATCAATATCATCATCGTCAGAATAGTCATCGTCAAAGTCATCGTCATCATCAAAATCTGCGTCTGCTTCTTCATCGGCATCATCTGGTTCGTCATCATCAATAGCTAGGTCATCGTCACTCATCAAATCGTCACCTTCAAGGTCACTGCCATCTGAAATTGAAGACATATCGCCAAACTCATCTTCTTCGGTTTCTTTGTCATCATTTTCAACATACATTCTCCAGCTATCATCGTTATCTTCACTTTCGGTTGTATTAGTGTCCAAAGCATCATTTTGAATTTGTCTTTCCTTTGCGCACTCTGCACAAATCTCTTCATCATCAGTTATATAATTGGTTTTGCAAATTGGACAAAGACCTGGTTCAACAATGTCATCATCAACCAATGCATTGCTTCCCTTTGCCTTTAATTCTGCCTGACAAACTTTGCACAATTTTTCTCTTTTATCAATATAATTAAGTTCACATCTAGGACATCTAATATATTCAATTTTTCCCATACAAAATCACTCCTACAATTTTCAAGCGTAGTATAGTAATTTATTATGTAAATGTCTAGTGATTTTATACAATTTTTTGAAATATTTTTATAATTTTTTTAGACACCTTCCAAAAGCATCTTGTCGGCAACAAGAGCAATAAATTCGCCGTTGGTTGGCTTCTCATTGTCACTGTAAACCTTAACTCCAAAAAGAGAGTTTATATTCTCAATTTTGCCTCTGTTCCAAGCAACTTCAATTGCATGTCTAATTGCGCGCTCCACTTTGCTACTTGATGTGTCATACTTTTCTGCAATGCTTGGATACAACTTTTTGGTTATGCAATTGATTATTTCTGGATTTGCTATTGCCATTTTAATTGCCTCACGCAAAAATTGATAGCCTTTGATGTGCGCAGGAATGCCAACTGTGATAAAGATGTTTGAAATCTTTTCATCTAAACCTTTATTTTTAATTTTGTTTTTTGTGTATATTTCTTGATTGCAAATTTCCTTTACTCTTTTAACAAGATTTTCAACATTAAACGGCTTTGCCATATAGTAAACTGCCCCAAGATGCATAGCCTTTTCAACAAAAGATTCTTGCGACAATGCAGACAAAACAAATATCTTTGGTTTCTTTTCAAGTGTGTTGATTTTTTCAATCAGTTCAAAGCCATCTTCTCCCTTTAACACAATGTCTGTGATAACAACATCAGGAGTCTTTTGTTTAATCAAGTCAAAAGCATTTTGAACACTTTGAGCAGTTCCAACAACTTCAAACTTTTCATCTTTCAGTAAACCGGATTTTATATTGTTTTGCGTGTCAATGTTATCGTCAACAATTAAAATCTTTGTTGTGTTTAATTCCATAATTTCCTCCAAAATATCTTGTTAAATTACAATTTAACATAAAAATAGTAACACAAAAAAACGGCGAAAGCCTACACATAATAATCAAAACTTTTGCAAGATATGGGGCATTTTGTTGAAATTTGTTGTAAAAAATCGAAAATCCCTTTTTCTAAATTAAATATAGGAATTGTTGCAAAAAATGGTTGATTAAATCAATCAACCAAAAAACTTTGTCTAATGATATACAACTATTTATTTTATGCAAAAAAAATGATGGCAAATGCCATCATTTAATCTTTTGTTTCTGTTTTGATGTGTGAACTTTGAACAACGCCAACAAGTTCTACACTTGCATTGCCTTGAACAAGACTTATTCTGTTTAGGTAATAGCCTGTTTTAGTATCACCCTTGTAAGGAATGTAGAAGTATGCATAATTTGAGCAAATGCTAAAGTTTTTGCCTGCACTGAAATAGATGTCTGGAACGGTTTTGTCTTCTGCATCTTCATCAACATTTTCAAGTTCTTTTGTAGAGTCATAAACAACTTCTGTTGACTTGGTTTTGTAGTTCACTCTTAAAAGTGAATTGTCACTGTCATAGGCGTAAATATAATTTCCATCAATGCAAAGAGGTGTGAGTGCTTTGTCTTCATTTAATATTTCAATGTTATTTGTATATGTGTCAACCCAAACCAAAAGGTTGTTTGCGTTAATTGTAACAAATCCACGGCAAATTCCATTTTCAAATTGAGCAAGAAATACTTTGTCATGTGCAGTATAGTCAAGTCTTTGTTCAGTTCTTATTGTGTTTTCATCAAACATAGCTTTGCCATCTTGGTCAAATGTTGCATAGAAATTGCAAGCATTTGCATCTGTTTTTCCATCGGCATTTTTCATTGTAAACACAAGTGCATCTTTGTTTACGCTTTTAACGGTGTAAGTATTTGTGCCTTTTGTGATAATTTGTTCTTGATTTTTGCCAATTCCAAAATATGCCATAATGTTTCCACTTGAAAGTTTTTCACTCTCCTTGGCACTTCTGGTGTAATATATTGCACTTTCTTGAACAGTGATTGAATTGTTGCTTTGATTGTAGTCACTAACTGCTGGCATTGCAACACTGCTTGCATTTTCAACAACAGTTGTAGCACTCTTGTTTGAACAATTTATTGAAACAATTTTTGTTCCATCAAACACAACAAGATTTACATCATCAGATGCATTTGTTTTGTAAAATGCAAATTGCATACTGTCACTTGAAGTGGTTGATTTATAGAGATGAGAAACTCCACTGCCATCTAGTTTTGCACTATAAAAATCAGTGTATTTAAAGTTGTCTTTTGCTTCGTCATTTTCAATAACTTTTTCTGTATTTGGTGAAGAATAATAAATATAATCGCCAAAGATGTAAAGTTTTGTTTTGTCAAAGCCGGCAATCTTGCCAACAATTTTTGTGCAATCTTTCAATTTGCCATCTTCGTCATAGCTTAAACTATTATTTTCGCCAAGTTTTGCTCTGTAAATTCCTGAATAGTTTTCATCGCCAGTGTTGTCGCCTTCTTTCATATCGCTTATTGCGGTGTAGCCATTAACAAAATATAGATATTCGCCTTTTTGAACTGCAAGCCCACCATTGCCAGTAACTGGGTCATCTGACTTTGGCATTGGACCAGGTGTGCCACAACCAACAAAGCCAACAAGACATACAACAAACAACAATACGAGAGTTGCAAGTTTTGCAATAAATTTCTTTTTCACAAAAAATCTCCTTGAAGTAAAGAATTTTGGGGAGTGAATATTTGTTTTGCAAATGGTTTAATCAACCATTTGCCAAAACCCCATAATACAATTTAAAGTTTAACACTAAAAAAGATTATAGTCAAATATTTGCAAATAATAACATATATAAATAAAAATAAAATATCAAATTTTTCTGTCCAACAAGTTTTGTTTAAATGCTCGATGAAATTTTTTAAACACCAAAATGTTTAAAAAGGGAAATTGACCATCAAATAAAAAATAAACTATGCAACAAAAAACAGGCATTTGCCTGTTAAATTATGTCAACTGAAATTGTTTTGCCGGTTTCTGCATCTTGATACATCATATAAAAGCCATCACTTTCATTGTTTTCAACATCAATTGGAAGCCATTGATAATATTCACTTAACTCTTGTGGCGGTGGGTCGTCTCGCTTTGATGGAACACCATAGCACAAATATTGTGGTGTGTCTTCATTATAAATTATTCCAAAAACATAATAACCAGTTTTGTCATCAAATTCAACCTTGCAAAATTTGCTGTTTGGAATTATCTCATTCAAAACTTTTTCCTTTGGATTGGTGTTCATCATCTTGTCAATTTGAAGTTTAATTCGGTCAAAAAAGTTTGGTTCTTGTGGCGGTTCAACATCTTGCGAAGGAGTTTCATCTGCCATATCAATAACTCGGTTTACAAAATTGTTTAGATTTTCATCTTTCAAGATGCTTTGCTCGGCTACATTTTCGGTTGCATTTTCATTATTTCTATCAACGCCATTTTCAGAACTTGCAAAAACCTTGCCAGTATCACCTTTTTGTTTTTCCCAATCAAATTGTTTTATTCCATCAAATTTTGGTGTGACAGTTCCCGTGTCCAAGTCATCTCTTTCAAAAAACTTCTGTTCAATATGCCCGGTGTTTGAAACATCATATTCGTCTTTTTCTGTATCATTCTGCGCATCGGCTTTGAAAGCACCACTCTTTTGTTTTGGCAAAACATTTTCGTCTTCAAGCATCATTTGCATTGATGTTTTCCAACTGCTGTTTAAAACAGTGCTTCCCCAAAGCACAATGTCATAGTTTGTATTTTTAATGTCCAAAACAACACAACTTATGTCATCGGTGTTTTTGGTTGGCAAGTTGATTTCAAACTCAAAATCTTTTGCTTCGTATGATGACAAATCCATTTTAAACAATTTTTTGTTGATTGAAACACCCAAAACCAAATTTTTGTCAAAATTCAAATTGTAACACTTTAAAAAACATTTTGTTTTGTTGTCATAGCAATCAAAGCTCAAAATACCCTTTGCAAGTGAAAATCCATCATAATCAGACGGAACAAGAATAATATTTTTTCTATATAAAAACATAAAATCTCCAACAATAAAAAGTATAGTTTGGTTTCTAGTGTTTTGTTAAACGCAAAAATTGTCAAATGGGCACTAAAAATATCAACTCATACAATTTTTTGTTATTTGTTTATATGAAGTTGAAAATTTTTGTGTGAATACAATAAAAATAGCATCATTTTGATGCCATTTTTGTGTTATTTTTTTAAAGTATAATATATGCAATTTGCAAGTTGAACAAATTGACTTGTTGTGAGTGCTTCGCCTCGCACGGTTTCTGAAAGATTGCACTTGGAAAATAAGTTCTTTATTTGTTCAGCGCCAAAACCGAAATGACTTTTTAAGCAATTTGAAAGCGTTTTTCTGCGCATTGCAAAACTTGCTTTGATAACTTCTTGCAAAAGTTTGATGTCTTTTATGTCAAATTTGTTGTGGTCAATGTCAATTTTGACAATTGCACTATCAACATTTGGCATTGGTGTGAACATTTTTTTGTCAACAATTCGCATAATTTTTGCAGTGCCAATGCTATCAACTTCGGCAGTTATTGTGCCATAGTCTTTTGTCCCAGCAGTTGCAACAAGTCGCTCTGCCATCTCCTTTTGGACCATTAGGGTTAGGCTTTCAACATTAAAATCTTTTTCAATAAGTTTAAAAATGATGTTTGATGTGATGTAATATGGCAAATTGGCAACTACTTTAAACTTCCCATCAAAGTTTGAATTGATTGCTGTGCTGTCTTCTTTCATAAAGTCTTTAAAAACAACTGTAGCGTTTTCAACTCCCGCAAGAGATTGTGCCAAAACAGGTTTGAGTGCTTGGTCAATTTCATAGCCAACAACTTTTTTTGAGTTTTGAGCAATTGTTCTTGTCAAAGTGCCCGCGCCAACGCCAATTTCCAAAACTTCATCTTGTTTTGAAAGCCCAGCATCTTCGCAAATTGCTTGCAATAAATTAAAGTCAGAAATAAAATTCTGACCAAATTTCTTTTTAAACTCAAACCTGTTTTCATTTAATATTGCTTTAAGTTCCATTTCAATCCCTATACTTTTTAAAGACTTCTTTTGTGTTTTGCAAAATCTTTTGCTCCAAATAATTTCTATCTTGTCCTCTAATTTCACAAATTTTATCTAACACAATGTTTGTAAATTTTGGTTCGTTTCGCTTGCCTCTAAATGGTTCTGGTGCAAGATATGGCGCATCAGTTTCAAGCAAAATTTGACTTTCATCAATTTGTTTTAGAGTGTCAACAACTTTTCGTGCATTTTTAAAAGTGCATACGCCACCAAATCCAAGTTTGAAACCAAGTTTGACAAATCTTTGCGCAATTTCTGGACTACCACTAAAACAATGAATAACTCCCCCACTAGAAAGCAAGTCTTTGTGGCTTTCAAAAATATTAAGCAAATCTTCAAATGCATCTCTAACGTGAATTGAAAGCGGAAGGTTAAATTTGTGAGCTATTTCAAGTTGACGGAGCAAAATTTCTTTTTGTTTCTCCTTATCAAAACCATCGGTGTGATAATCAAGACCAATTTCGCCAATTGCAACAACCTTTGGGTTAGTTGCATTTTCTATCAAAAATTGTTCAAATTTTTTGTCATATTGCTGGCAGTATTCTGGATACATTCCAACAATTGCAAAAAGATTGCTGTGCTTTTTTGCAAGTTCAATTGCAAAAATGCTTGTTTGAAGGTCAGTGCCAACAACAAAAGCGCTTTTTATGTTGTTGTTTTTCAAATTTGCAATTATATCTTCTCTATCTTCAAAAGCGTCATCATTCAAATGACAATGTGTGTCAATAATCATCAGCCAACATCTGCTCCTGACGAAATTTCTTTTTCTGGAGTTACAAAGCAAAATTCTTTGTCGCCATTTGTAAAGGCATACAAAATCATTCCTTGACTTTCAACCCCCCTAATCTTTCGTGGTTTCAAATTCATAACACACAAAACTTGTTTGCCAACCATGTAGGCAGGGTCATAATGAAGGGCAACACCAGAAACAATTGTTCTAACTTCACTGCCAAACTCAACAGAAAACTTCAAAAGTTTGTCGGCATTTTCAACCTTTTCAGCCGTTAAAATTTTGCCAACCTTGATTTCTAACTTTTCAAAATCTTCAAATTCAACATAAGGCTTGTGTTCAACCTTTGCTGGTTCTTCTTTTTGTTTTACAGAATCAACTTCCAAATATTGTTTCTCCTTTTCTATGTTAAGTCGTTGATAAAGTGCAGTTTTTTCTACCACAGCACCTGCAATTTTTTTGTTGTAGGTTTCTGAAATTGTATCTAAACCTGTGTCTGTGTTATCAAGTGCTTTTAGAACTTTTTGTGCTGTTTCTGGAATGAAGGCTTCAAGCAAAACCGCCACACTATGAAGCACAAAATACAAGTTGTGCAAAACATCACCAAGTCTTGTTTTGTCTTCTTTTAATGTCCAAGGTGCAGTGTCTTCAATGTATTTGTTTGCAAGTCTGATAACCTTAAAAACTTCGGCAAGTGCATTGTTAACTTCAAGTTTTTCCATAAAAGTTGAAACTTTTTGTTTAAGTGCAACTGTTTCGTTAATAAGATTGTTATCAATTTCTTTAACATCATTTGAAAGTGGTGCAAGTTTGCCATCAAAATTTTGAACCATCATTGCAGTTGTTCTTGAAAGTAGGTTTGCAAGGTCATTGACTAAATCGGTGTTGATAGCCTTTAAAAATGAGTCATTGTCATAAGGTGCATCGCCCAAAATAGGACCATATCTCAACAAGAAATATCTAACTGCATCAACGCCATATCTATCGCACAAAATATATGGATTAAAGCCATTCCCAAGACTCTTTCCCATTTTTTTGCCTGCATTTGTAAGCCAACCATGTGCGTGAATTGTTTTTGGAAGTGGCAAGTCAAGTGCCATCAAAATTGCTGGCCAAATGATGATGTGAAATCTTGCAATTTCTTTTGCCATAAGTTGAACATTTGCTGGCCAATATTTTTTAAACAAACTGTCATCATCACTCAAATAGCCAAGTGCAGTTAAGTAATTTGGCAAAGCATCTATCCAAACATAAATTGTGTGATCTTTGTTGAATGGAACAGGTATGCCCCATTTTACTGATGTTCTTGACACACACAAGTCATTAAGCCCTTGTTCAATAAATGAAATCATTTCATTTTTTGTGCCTTCAAGTTTAACAAAATCTGGGTGCGACAAAATGTATTGTTTAACTCTGTCAGCATATTTTGAAAGTTTGAAAAAGTAGGCTTCTTCTTTTGACTTTTTAACTTCTCTGCCACAATCTGGGCACTTGCCATCTTTAAGTTGAGATTCTGTCCAAAATGATTCACAAGGTGTGCAATACCAACCTTCATAACTAGAAAGATAAATGTCACCGTTGTCATACAACTTTTTAAAAATTTTTTGCACTGCACTAACGTGATAATCATCTGTGGTGCGAATATATTTGTCATAGGAAATGTTAAGTTTTTTCCAAAGTTCATAATATTTTTTAACATAGTTATCGCAATATTGTTGTGGAGTTATGCCTGCTTCACTAGCCTTTTCAGCGACCTTTTGACCATGCTCATCACTGCCTGTTAAAAAGAACACATCTTTGTTAAGCATTCTGTTCCATCTTGCCAAACTGTCAGCATAAACGCTTGTGCAACAATGTCCAAGGTGTAAATCTCCACTTGAATAGTAAATTGGTGTTGTGATATAAAACTTTTCTTTTTCTGCCATAAAAAACTCCTAAAACTATCAAATTGTTTAATCAAAAACATTTGCTTGCAATTGATAAAATTGTGATGTTTGCAAATTAGCACAAAATTGTTTTAAAAACAATTTAACATCATATTGCTTATTATATCAAATTATGTTTTTATTGTAAACTCAATTGCATTTAAAATAGGATTGTAACATATAAATAGACCAAAAATCATAATATTTTGTATGAACATAATTTGGTGTGCCATTATGATTTGTGGCATTGGAATTTTAATTTTTATTGACCCAGCAAATGTAACCAGCACAATGATTGATGCAAGCAAAAAAAGTGTTGAACTTTGCATAAGTTTGATTGCAATTTATGCTGTTTGGCTTGGACTTTTGAAAATTTTGGAAGATACTGGACTAAGCAAAAAGTTTGCAAAACTACTCTCGCCTGTGATTGATTTTTTGTTTGGTGGTGGAATTGATGAAACCACAAAAGAACAAATTGCCATAAACATAAGCAGTAACATTTTGGGTCTTGGAAATGCTGCAACGCCAAGTGCAATAAAGGCAATGCAAGGGTTAGACAACAAAACCGGAAAAATTAACAACGCAATGACAATGCTTATGGTCATAAATTGCTTGTCCTTTCAACTAATTCCAACAACTGTTATGGGTTTAAGAGTTAGCGCAGGCAGTCAAAATGCAAGCAACATAATTTTTCCAACAATTTTTACAAGCGTGATAATAGGCGTTATCACAATTGCTCTTTTGAAACTTATTTTTAGATTGAGGAAAAAGAAAAATGATAAGTGATTATATAATTCCTGTTTTAATTGTTGCACTGCTTGTCTATGCCATAATAAAAAACAATAAGCCATACAACAGTTTTGTTGAGGGCGCAAAACAATCTTTGCCATTGATTTTTGACATTTTTGCCTACATTGTGGCAGTGTTCATTTTTATTGAAGTCTTTGACAAAAGTGGACTCGCAAACCTTTTTTGCAAAGCACTTTCACCAATTCTTAGTGTTTTAGGCATTCCAATTGAACTTACAAAACTAATCGTTCTTAAACCATTTAGTGGCAGTGGCGGACTTGCTCTGCTTCAAGATATTTTTGACAAGTATGGCGTTGACAGTTACATTTCAAAATGTGCAAGCGTTATCCTTGCCAGCAGTGACACTGTTTTTTATGTCAGCACAGTATATTTCAGCAAAACCAGTGTTAAAAAACTTGGAATCGCCATTCCAATTGCTCTGTTTGCGACATTTTTGAGTGTTATTTTCTCTTGTCTATTTTGCCGACTGTTTTAAAATTTTATCCAGATAAAAACACATTATTATTTGTTATGAATTTGTTTAAATTTGCAAATTAATTTTGTTTTTGCGTGATAAATTTAAACCTTTACTATATAACTTCTAATCACAGCAAATTTTACTCACATCAAATTTTACTCACATCAAATTTTACTCACATCAAAAACTTTGAAACGATAAAACGCAATTTAAAATTGACAAAAAAGGAACAATGCTTTTTGTGGCAATGTTCCTTTTCTATTAGTTTTAAGTTTAGTTTCATAAAGTTTTCTAACTTTTGATGCTTACATTTACTTTTGTGAATTGCTTTCAAATAGTATTAAAATTTAAAGCAAAATGTAGTTTCTATTTCTTTTTTAGTTCTACAATGTGGTTGTAAATCACATTTTTGGCAACACCCATATCTTTTGCAACTTGCTTAATGGCATCGTTGTTTGGCATACCCAAGTTGACATAATATTCATAATGCTCAACAATGGACAAGTTGTTTAGGTCACTCAAATTGTTTTGATTGCCTTTTACAATAAGCACATACTCGCCTCGTGGCTCTTTTGGATAGCCTTCGGCAAGATGAAAATATTCAATTTCTTCGTGAAGTTTTGTAAGTTCTCTAACTGTGCAGGCTTCTCTATCACCAAGTTCTTTAAAAAGAAGTTTGACATCAGAAACCAAATTGTGAGGTGCTGAGTAGAAAATTAGTGTGCAATTTTGCGCTTTGATGTCCAAAAGTAATTTTTTTAGTTCTTTTTTGTTGTCTGGCAAAAAGCCAACAAACTCAAAAGGCGTAGAAAAACCGCTTAGGCAAAATGCATTCAAAAACGCACACGCACCAGGGATTATGCTGTATTTAAGTCCGTTTTTATTCATTTGCTCAATAAGTTCACTTCCAGGGTCAGAAATGCAAGGTGTTCCAGCATCAGTTATCAAACTGATTGTTTTGCCCGTTTTAAGCATTTCAATAACTTTTGGCGTTTCTTCTTTATAATTAAATTTGTGAAAACTTATAAGTTCTTTTTTAATGTTGTAAGCATTTAAAAAAGTTAAACTTGTTCTGGTGTCCTCGCACAAAATGACATCACTATTTTGCAAGGTCTCAATTGCTCTGTAACTTATATCTTTTAAATTGCCAATTGGCGTTGCAACAAAATATAACATAAAATCTCCCACTTAAATGTTTTTGTAAAAAACTTTTGCTCCTGCTTTCCCGTTTTTTGTGGCTTCAATAAGCACAACATTGCTGTGTTTGTCTGCTTTTGGAAAGCAAAATTCCAAAATTTTTGGTTCTAATTGATATTTTTTCAGCGTGCAAACAAGTTCGGCTATTCTTGATGAATCATTAACAACAAAAAACTTGCCACCAAATTTAAGCAGCTTGCTTGCCACACTGCAAAGCAAATCAAAATCAAGTTCAATTTCAAACTTTGCCATGTCAATTTCGTGATTGCCACTCATCTTTTTTTCACTTTGCAAATAATATGGTGGATTTGCACAAACAACATCAAACTTATTTTGCCCTAAAATTTTTGGTGCATCTTTGATGTCTTCATTCAAAACCATTGCGTTTTTTAGGTTGTTTAGTTCAAGTGAACGCTTGCACATATCAGCAAGTTTTGTTTGTTTTTCTACCAAAACAAGATTTTTTGCACCAGTTTTTGCTTGCGCAAGTATGCCAACAATGCCACTTCCACTGCAAAGGTCCACAATGGTATCAGACTTTTTTGCTTTTACAAAATTGCAAAGCAAAACTGCGTCACTAGAAAAACAATAGAGTTTTTTGTTTTGAATTATTTTTAATCCATCAAACAAAAGGTCATCAAGCCTTTCATCTTCAAAAAGTTCAATTTCTTTTTTCTCTGTCATTTCCATTTCCAAACTTAATTTCGCCAAGTGCATAGTCAACAATTTTGTATGTTCCATCTTCGCCAACAAATTTAACTGACACTTGATTTTTTAATATGTTGTTGTAAACATCAATGCCCTCGCCATCTGGAGTTTGAACTTTGCTGTTTAACTTTGGCATTTGAGAAAGTGCTTTTGCATAGTCAGAATCTTCATAGGCAAGACAGCACATAAGTCTGCCACAAGCACCACTTATGCCAGTTGGATTGAGTGACAAACCTTGATTTTTTGCCATTTTCAAACTTACTTTTCCAAGTTCTCGCAAATGATTTGCACAGCAAAGAGGTCTGCCACAAGGTCCAAGACCGCCAAGATGTTTTGCTTCATCTCTTGCGCCAATTTGCCTCAACTCTATTCTTGTTTTATAGATTGATGCAAGTTGCTTAACAAGCTCTCTAAAATCAACTCTATCTTCTGCTGTATAAGTTATTGAAAGTTTTGCAGTGTCAAAACTATATTCGGCATCAACAAGTTTCATTGAAAGCCCAAGTTTTGATGCAAGTTTTTTTGTTTCTGCAACAACTTTTTTTGCCTTTTCTTCGTTTTGCTTAATTTGAGCAAGGTCTTTTTCTGTAACCTTTCGCAAAACTTTTCTCACTTCATTTTGTGGTTCTTTTTCAACTGCTTCAACAGCAACAACGCCATAATAAAGTCCGTTTACTGTATCAACAATAACACCATCATTTTTTTTAAGGTTTAAACCATTGGCATTAAAGTCATAAATTTCGCCAACTGGTTTAAATTTTACTCCTACTATTTGCATATATGTTTAATCTCCAATATTTTCAATAATAAATTGTCAACAACTGCATTTTGATTTGCATTGAATTTAAGTTTCAAATTAGACTTGTCAATTTCTTTTAAAATGTTTATTATGGCATACTCCGAATAGCCATTGCAAAGCAAATTTAATTGGTTAAAAACTTGTTTGTTTTGGACGGCATCAGGTTTGCCATTTTTGATTTTTAACATATCAAAATAAAATGATGAAACAATTTCCAAAAACTTGTCAAGTTCAGTTTTATATTTTGATATTTCACTTGCAAATTCTAAAATTTTGCTTGAATTTTGCATTAAAGTTAATGTTTTAATTGCAAGTTCATACAAATTTAAAAAACTTTCATCGGCATAAATTGTTTCAAGTGCCGTTAAATTTCCATTGGCATATTCCAGTGCAATGTTGTATTTTCTTGCTTCATTTAGATGATATTCAAACAAAAATTGCAATTCGTTTTGCGACAGCCTTGGCAATGAATAAACTTCACACCTACTTTTGATTGTTGGCAAAACAGCATTTAAGTTTGTTGTAAGCAAAATGAAAGTGTCAAAACTTTGTGGCTCTTCAATAACTTTTAACAATTTGTTTTGCGCGCTTGTGGTTGCAAGGTCAAAATTTTTCAAAATGAAATATTTTTTGTCAAGTTCAAGTGGAACAACAAAACTATCAGCCACAATTTGCAAACTGTCACCAACAACAATTGGTTTTTCAGTGCCAAAATATTCGACATCAACCGAATTGCCATCAACAATTTTTTTGCAATTTACACAATCAAAGCAAGGCTTTTTTTGACCATTGCAATTTTTTTGCATAACAATAAGTTTTGCAAAACAATCCAAAAAGATTTCATCTTCACTTGTCAAAATGATTGCGTGCGAAATGCTATCAAAATTTTTAAGAAGTTCTTGAATTTTGTTTAGTTTTGCAAATTTCTCTAAATAGTCCATCAAATAACCTCTTCTTTTTTCAACTTCTCAAGCACCTTTTGCAAAATTTGCTCTGGCGTTTCACTTGCATCTAAAACACAAAAACGCTTTTCTTTTTTGGCAAGCTTCAAATATCCATCTCTCACCATATTGTGGTAACTCATATCCCTTACTTCAAAACGGTCATTGCTATCTTTTTCACGGCGTGAAAGACTAACTTTTGGGTCAATGTCAAGCAAAAAAGTTATGTCTGGCTCAATGCCATCAGTTGCAAACGAAGTGATGTCCATAATTTGTTTGTCACTTATTCCATTTGCGTAGCCTTGATAAACACGGGTGCTATCATAGAACCTATCACACAAAACAATTTTGCCAGCATTTAGATTTGGTTTTATAAAAGTTTCAACAAGTTCTGCTCTGCTTGCAGAAAACAACAAAATTTCTGTTCTTAAACACATTTGCTTTTTATTGTCCTTCAAAATGTTTCTAAGTTCTTCTGAAACCTTGCTACCACCCGGCTCCCTTGCAATGACATAATCTATGTTGTTACTATCAAAATAATCTGTCAATAGTTTTAAAAGTGAACTTTTCCCCGCACCATCAACGCCTTCAAATGTAATAAATTTTTTCATAGTTATATGATAGCACAAAACAAAAAATCTTCAAAATAAAATTGCAACTCATTTTCAAGTTAAAATTTGCAACAAAAAAAACATTATCCGCAGATAATGTTTTTTTTGTTAGAATGAAATTTTTTTGATTTTGTATTTCATTTTGCCACTTGGTGTGTCAACTTCAACTTCTGTGCCAACTTTTTTGCCCAAAATTGCTTTGCCTAGTGGACTGCAATTGCTGATGATTCCATTAAGAGGGTCACTGTCTGTTGCACCAAGAAGTGTGTAGGTAACATCTTCATCAAATTCTTCATCATAAAGTGTAACCTTTGAGCCAACATTTACAATTGAAGTGTTTAAATCTTCTTTAGAAATGATTTTTGCTCTTTTAATTCTATCTTCAAGTTCCAAAATTTTGATTTCGAGTTGCGCTTCTTTTGTTTTTGCAGCATCGTATTCTGAGTTTTCGCTCAAATCGCCATAAGATTTTGCTTCTCCAATCATTTTTGCGACTTCAATTCTATCAACTGTTTTCAATTTTTCCAATTCTTTTTTTGCTTCTGCCAAGCCCTCTGGGGTTAAAAAAATATCTTCCATAAAAGTATCTCCTTTTAGATTTTTCAATTAAAAAAAACGCAAATGCCCACCAGCATTTTGCATGGTTTTCTAATTGCTCAAATAATATAACACAACAAAACGCATTTTGTCAAGTATTTACGACGTTTAAACAAGCTTTCAAAAAATATTTTGTTGCTTATTTAAGAATATGCATAACCAAGGTTTTTATGCCAACATTTAAAAAATATTTTGAAATTTTGTGCCGATGTGCTAACATTTATGCGGAGTGAAATATGTTTAAACTTTGGGTTAAAACTTTTGATGACAAAAATCAAATTATAGAAAATGAAACTTTTGAATTTAAGCAAGAGTTTGATGTGAGATACTTAAATGCCTATATGCAAATTGTTTGCAGTGCGCTAAAAACAGAAACACCTGTCGTTTTGTCGTATCATGTAAACACCTTTAACAGTTTCAATCGTGTAAAATTTACAAAGGCAGATTTCATTGATAAGGTTGACTTCAATCATCTTTTGGTTCAACTGCTGTAATATTCTTTTGTATTTATTTGTCCGTTAAACAAAATGTGAAAAAATTTTGTTCAATAAAAACAACTCTTTAACGCAAAAAAGCCAATAAAAGTGTAATAAAAATTTTATCTAAAAATATCAAAGCATTTAATAGCCTAAATGTTCAATTTTAATACGCAATTAACTTTTTAAAAAATAACTATTTTAAATTTATCATAAACAAATGAGCAAATAAACAAACTTTAACAAATAAATTTATTAAAAAACACTGAATTTCACAGTGTTTTTTCAATGTTATTTGGTTTGCTCTTCTACTTCTGCATTTTGTGCCTTTTGTTCGTTGAGCTTTTCTCTCTTCTTTTTAATAATATTTTCTTTTCTAGTCTTTACCATTTTGAACTTTTTGTTTGCAAGCTTTGTTTGTTTGCTGTCAAAGTTTCCTTCAATAATGTCCATTCTGTTATGCTTTTTGCAAGATTTGAATGTTACAAATTGAATGTATGCATCAGCTTTCAAGTCTTCAAGACCATATTCAGAAAGTTTGTTGTAAACTTCTGGGTCACCCATAATTGCACAAGCAACTGCTTTCTTTGTTACTTTTGCTGGAAGTAAAGTTGTTGGAATGTCTGCCAAAAGGTCTTTGAGGTTGCTGTCTGCCTTAACAGATTTTCTAACAGCGCTATAAAGTGTTTTGTTACGGTTTAATCTCCAAGCTTCAACTGGCATTGCACGCAATTTTGGATTTTCTTTTTTTATCATTGCATTTACTGCAGTTGGAACTTTCATTGTGAAAGCATCACTTGTCGCATTTTTTTTGAATGTTTTGCTTGCCATTAACTTTAAAGCAATTGCATTTGCAAAATTGTCGTAACCTTCGTGATATCTTGAAACACCTTCTGCAAGCCTGATTGCTTTTAAGCACTCACTTCTTACATTAGACTTAACCTTTACAATTTCTTCTTTGCCATCCTTTACTGTTTTAACTTCATATCTAATTGCAGATTTCAAAACAGGGACATCAGCAAGCAAAACCAAAATATTTCTTGAGAAAGCACTAATAAATGCTTCTTTTGAAACAAGTTGTTTGAGATTGTCATTAAACTTAAAAATTACAAGTGGGTCACTATCAAGCGCAACACTAACAAGTTCTGGTGTAGCAACAATACCGCCCTTTCCAAGTTTTGTTACAACATCTGGGTCCATTGCAACTGCAACTTTTGCAAGTCTGTCAATATTTTCTGAATTTTTCCATTTGCTTGCAACATAAGGAAAAACATACGGAACTTCGTTTAACAAAGTAACCTTTTCGTCATAGGTAGCCAATGAAGCGACTGCATCAACTGTGTCTTGCTCCAAATAGCCATATTCTTCATTTTCAAACTTAACTTTTGAAATCAAATCTTCTAAATTCATATATACCTCTTTAATCAATGTAATTTTACAACATAAAGTGCAATATGTCAATACCAAAAATAATGAAATAATCAATATATTTTGAGTTTTAACCTTTGCAGCGCATTTAAGTTTTAAATAATAAAAATGGCCTTTTTGCAAACAATAATATTGGAGCAAATAAAATGATTAGTATAATTGCATTTATCGTTGTTATTTTTGGAAGTTTAAATTGGCTGAGTATTGGCTTTTTTCAATATGACCTTGTTGCAGGTTTGTTTGGATTTCAAGGTAGTATTTTCAGCCGAATGGTTTACATTGTAATTGGCATTTGCGCAATATATTTGGTGTATGTCGTAATTAAAAATAAAGGCAAAATAACCGTTAAAAAGTTAAAAAAACAAGAGCAAGTTATGGTTGACAAAATTACAAAAAAAGATGAAGAAAAAATTGAAGATGACAAAGAAATTTTAGACAAAATGAATCAACAATTAAAAAATGAAGACGAAGCAAAAGAGAATTTTTCTCAAAAAGATGAAACAACTGCAAATGGCCACATACAACCTAAAAAAATAAACAAGCAATAAAAAAAGCATCACTGCTTTATTTGTTTTGCATTTCTTTTTTCTGAACACGTTTGCATTCATACATCAATTTATCCAATCTTTCTGCAACATCCTTAATGTCAATCTCGTCAAAGTTAAATTTGTATGCATAAGCAAACTCTTTTTGTGACTTGCAGAAGTTTTCAAACTCCTGTTCCTTTTCTGCATCAATAATGCAAAAAAACTCATCTCCACCCCAGCGAACCACTGTCGCGTATTGAGATAGTTTATCATTAACTTTTTTAATCAGTTCATCACCTGCTCAATGGCCATTTGAATCGTTTACACTTTTTAAATTATTGATATCAATTACCGCCAAACTTATATTTTTGTGAACAGGATTTTCAATGTAATTTTTTTCAAACCAGTTACGATTGTATGCACCAGTTACCTTGTCATAATAGCACATTTTCAACAACTCATTGTATTTTTTGCGCGAAATAAACATATCTACATCTCCAATTTATTTTATCAGAAAAATTAGATTTTATTTGTTAAGTAATTAAAAATTTGACTATAAGCATATATACACCTATTTAATTGAAATGTCAAACATTTATGCTTCAACTTCAATCATAAAACTAATTTCTTCCATCAAAAAAGTGTTGTATAGCGTTTTGAAAAAATTCTTAACAATTCCCACCACACTTTTAAACTTGTTGCAACACAACAAACATATTATATTAGCCTATTACGAATTTAATACATCTATTTTTTCATGTAAAAAACACAACAATGGTTTTTCCACTGCTGTGTTTTGTTTATACCAATTTAATGTCATTTTCATTGAGATACATTCCAAGCTCATACAAAAGCAAATTGTTTGCATCAACTCCGTGAGCATATTTAAGTTTTTGGTTTGTGCTTGAACAATAAATTTTAACCTCTGTGTTTCCACTGTAACTATCAAGCGTTGCGCAAATGTTGTCAAACAATTTTTTGTTTGTGGTGTCAAATTTAAGCCACAAAACTTTTTCCTTTGGTTTTGCAGTTTCCTTAACTTTTGTTTCGGCACTCTGCTCGCCATCTGGGTTTTCCATTTTTTCAATCACAACAATTGTGTTTTCGCCAGAACGCATTGAAATTTTACCCGTAAAGATTGCAACACTTTCCAAAACGAGTTTTGACTTTAATGTTTCATACACTTTTGGGAAGACTAAACATTCAATTGTGCCATAAATATCTTCAACATGCACAATTGCCATTTCTCGGTTGTCCTTTTTTGTGTAAACCTTTTTAAGTCCTGTAATAAGTCCACCAAATGTAACTTGCATTCCATCAACAACTTGGTCGCCATTATCGGCTGTTTCCATATCATCGGTGTCATCTTCTACAACCTCACCATTTTCATCAACAACCGGTTCTTTTTTTGCAATCATTGTGCTGTTGAAAGCAAAATTTTCAAATTTTTTAATATATTTGTCAAGTGGGTGACCCGAAACATAAACGCCAACAATTTCTTTTTCAAGACGCAATTTTTCGTGCTCTGGATATTCTGGACAATTTGGATAGTTTACGCTAGTTAAATTTTGTTCATTTTTTAAAAGCGTGTCAAACATACTTATTTGACCATTGGCAACAGATTTTCTATCGTGCGAAACTCTGTCAACAACAATTTCATAAACGCCCATAAGTTGCGTTCTCTTTTTGCCAAAAACATCTAACGCACCACTCAAAATCAAACTCTCAATGCCACGCTTGTTTAAGCCATATTTGTTCATTCGTGAAATGAAATCAACAATATCTCTAAAATCGCCATTTGCATTTCTTTCTTCAATCAATTTTTCTGTGATTGCGTAGCCCATATTTTTGAGAGCAGAAAGTCCGTGTCTAATTTTGCCATCTTGAATGCTGAAATATGCCTCTGACTTATTGATGTCTGGTGGCAAAACTTCAATGCCAACAGTTCTGGCATACATGATATATTTTTTTAGGTCATCGGGCTTACCAATACGGTTGTTTAAAACGGCGGTTAAAAATTCTGTTTGATAATATGTTTTTAAATATGCTGTTTGAAATGTTAAGTAGGCATACGCTGCAGCGTGAGATTTATTGAACGCATAACTTGCAAAACTGATAAGTTGGTCATATATCTTGTTTGCAATTTGCTCGGTTGCACCACGCTTTATTGCGCCATCAATATGAATGTTTTTTTCATCATCTTGAAGACCATACAAAAAGATTTGTCTTTCTTTAATCATTTCTGCCATTTTCTTTTTGCTCATCATACGTCTAACATTGTCGGCTCTGCCAAGTGAATAGCCAGCCATTTCTTGAACAATTTGCATAACTTGCTCTTGATAAACAATAACGCCATAGGTTGGTTCCAAAATTGGTTTTAAACATGGCAAATCATAGGTGATTAGTTCTGGGTTGTGTTTGTTGCGAACATAAACCGGACAAAAGTCCATTGGTCCCGGTCTATAAAGTGAAACGCCGGCAATAATATCTTCCAAACAGTCGGGCTTTAGGTCCTTCATAAATCGTTTAAAGCCACCACTTTCAAGTTGAAAGACTGCATCGGTATTGCCACTTGAAATAAGTCTGTAAACCTTTTGGTCGGTGTAGTCAACTTTATACAAATTGATGTCCTTGCCCTGTGTTTGTTTGATAAGTTTTTTTGTTTCTCTAATATCGTTTAGTGTTTCAATACGCAAATAGTCCATTTTCAAAAAGCCAAGTTCTTCAACTTCAACTTTATCATATTGCGTAAGCATAATGTCACTGCCGTTGTTAACGCAAAGTGGAATGTTGTCCATAAGCGTTTTTTTACAAATGATATGTCCCGCTGCGTGTTGACCACATTGGCGAGGCATATTTTCAAGTTTAATGCAAATGTCAACAATGCGTTTGATGTCTGGATTTTCCAAATACATCTTTTTGAGCTCTGGATTGACCTTTGTCAAATCGCTTTCATATTTTGCCTGCAACTCTTCATTGTCTTGCTTAAAATTTGGGTCGGCAACGCCAAAAATAAACTTAAGTTTATCGTGGTCAAAAATTGGTTTTGGGTCAATGCCCTTTGTTAGTTCATTAACTTCGCTAAATGACATTGTGTTGAATACTCTTGCAACATCTTTAATAACGGCTTTTGCCGCAAGTGTGCCAAAAGTCACAATTCCACAAAACTTATCTTCGCCATATTTTTGTCGGCAATAATTTCTAACTTCAATCCAAGTGTCTGATGGAAAGTCAATATCAAAATCGGGCATTGAAACACGCTCTGGGTTGATGAAACGTTCAAAAAATAAATGATATTGCAAAGGTTCAACCTTTGTTATGCCAATTGAATAGGCAATGATGCTTCCTGCACCACTTCCACGCCCCGGTCCAACTTCAATGCCGTGGCTTTCTGCCCAATGAATGAAGTCCCAAACAATCAAAAAGTATTCAGTGAAATGCATCTTGTTGATAAGCCCCATTTCATACTCAACACGTTTTCTAATTTCTGGTGTTATTACTTCATATCTCTCTTTCAAACCTTCTTCGGTAATCTTTCTGAGATATTCTTCTGGTGTTGAGCCATCATCTGGTTTATAGCCGGGGATTAAGTCTTCATGATGCAACACGATTTGCTCACATTTGTTTGCAACTTCAATTGTGTTATCTAGCGCATCTTCAAAACCACTTAGGCACTGCTCCATTTCTTCACGAGTTTTCATGTAGTATTCTGGGGCATTGAAGCGCATACGATTTGGGTCATCATATTTTGTTTTTGTGCTGATGCACATCAAAACGTCTTGCACTTCGGCATCTTCTTTGAGTTTGTAGTGGCAGTCATTTGTTGCAACAAGTTTAATGCCAAGTTTTTGCCCCATTTCTCGCAATTTTGTTCTTACAACAAGTTCTTCGGGCAAGTTGTGATTTTGAACTTCCAAATAGAAGTCATCACCAAAAATTCCTTTAAGTTTAAGGGCTAATTGTTCGGCTTCATCAAAACGCCTTGCCAAAATGAGTTTTGGAATGTCACCCGAAAGGCAAGCACTGAAACAAATAAGCCCTTCATGATATTTTTCAAGCAAAACATAATCAATTCGTGGTTTGTAATAAAAGCCATCAACATAGGCAATGCTGTTAAGTCGACACAAATTGCGATAGCCTTCTTCATTTTTTGCAAGCAAAATAAGGTGGCTTATGTCTGCCCTGCCAAGTTTAACGGTGTGGTCTGGCGAAATGTAAAACTCGCAACCAATGATGCCCTTTATGTGCTCTTTTTTTTGTGTGTTTTCTAGATTTGCGTTGTATTTGTCAACACCCTTGTTATACTTAACAATTTCTTTGTTAAACTTGTATGCACCAAACATATTGCCGTGGTCTGTAACGGCAACTGCTGGCATATTCAATTTTTCACAAGTTTTGACAAGTTCTTTTATCTTAATTGCTCCATCGAGCAAACTATATTCACTGTGCAAATGTAAATGAGCAAACTTCATAAAAACCTCTGACTAGATTATATAACAAAACTTTTGTTTTGTCATTACAATTTTAAATTTAACCAAAAATTTACATCGAGCATTTTTAAGCGCAAACGCCATTTGTTTAATTTAACAAGCATTAGAGATTTTATTAATCACAATAAAAATAGGCGATTTTATCGCCTATTAAAAGAGTAAACATTATTCTCCTTTTACCCCACATTGCTGGTTGCCATTACCACAACCGTCCTCAGGTTTACTTTTCTTACTCAATGTAATTTCATTGATTTTTCCAAGTTCTTTGATCGTTTTCATAATACACCCCTCCGTTTTTAGTATACCTTTGAACCGCAATTATGTCAATTGTTTTTTATAAGATCAAATAATATATCATACGGCATTGAACAAATTATATCATTGCAATATTTTTTGTAAACAACATCGTTTTCAACATCTTTTGAAATGCAAAATTTAAAATCTTCTTGTTTTGAAACATATTTAACAAAATTTTTTAAAGTTAAATAATGTTTTGAAACAAACAAAGAATAAACATTGTTTTTTAAACATAGTTTATAAACTCCATTTTGCTCAGCAAAAATATCAACAAATTGCTTCAATGCTTTTGTGTCAACAATGTTTTCAAGTGATTGCTTGCTTCTGAAATACAATGTTTTAAAATTTAAATTTAGCAAAAATTGCACAAAATTTATGCTGTAATCTTGAAAATTAGATAGATAAACCACGTCTGGCAAATTGAAATTGTCAGAATTTAGCGTTGATTTTATTGCAGTGAAGATGTTTATATCTTTGTCAGATGCAGGGGAAGATGTAAGCTTTGGCAAATTGTTTAGTTCTTCAAACTTATACAAACTTTCATTGGACATTATGCCATGGGTGTAAATGTTTAAAACATGGTCAAGCTTCAAACTGTTTTTTGTCCACGCAATATTCACCATCCTAAAACAATACAGGTCCGAACAATAGCCAAGTGACTCGGCAAAATTATACTTGTTGAACTTATGCTCTATGCTTTCAATATACAAGCCATTGTTTAAAATTGTTTTTTGAACATTTAAACCATTTTTTATTGATAGGTCGCCACAATAGTATGAACAAATTATGCTTGAGTATATATTTTTCTTGCAAAGATTTTTTGCATTTTTCAAAAAACAATCCATTCCATTTGCCGTGTATGGTGGGTCAGTAAACACCAAGTCAAACATATCATTAAACTGATTGTGAATGCCAAATCTAAAATCTGCATAAGTTGTTTTGATGTCACAATCAAAATCACGCACAAAATTTAAAACATCTCTGTCAACATCAAACACCGTAACATCACAATCTTTGCACAAAATTTTAAGTGCTATGCTTGTAAAATCGTGGTCACCAAGCATCGCAATTTTTATGTTTTTTATGTCATAATTTTTAATTAAATAAATTGCCCTATCAATTGCGGTGTCACAAGTTGCAGATATGTGATCCAAGTTGACTTTGTCAGCCAAAAAATTTTTTGTGTAGTTTTGATATTTTTCAACTGCTTTTTGATAATCAAAATTCAATTGTTTTTCATATTCTTTTGACAATTTTTGAACTTCGGCAAGCAATTCGTTTGCCAAAGTGTATTTGTCTTTTTCAACTTGAATAAATTCGCTTTCAAAAATTTTAACAAGGTCGGTTATCATTTTGAAAGCGCAATTTGTATTTTTTGCAATTTCGCTCAAAACAAAAAGTTTGTGCTTTGACATTTCTTGCAATATTTCAAAATATTTTTTGCTGTATGCACCAAAATTTAATGTGAGCATTCCTTTTAAATTAATCATTTAATCCTCCAAAATAATATCATTTTTTATATAAAAACTAATAAGTTCATCAACATCAATATTTCTACGTTTTAATTCATCAATAATTTCAATTAAACTTCTTCCCTCTTTCAAATATTTAAAAAATATTAAATCATCTTCATCTTCCAACATAAAGAACTTTTCACTTTTTAAATTGAGTAAAATAACTTTTTTGTTAATAATCACAAATTTAATTTTATCATTTAATTTCATTTAAAACCTCGATAATATTATCATTTTCTACATTTTTTACGCTAAGCAATTCCAAAAATTTCTTTTTATTTGAAAAAACACGCAAAAACAACTCCATATTTAATACTTTAATTAAATACATAGTATTTTCATTTGGTATAAATTGATTGTCTTTAACTTGGCACAATAGCAATTCAATTTTACGTTTTATCTTTTCAATATTTAATGACTTTACAGATGCAATGCACCAGTTTTCCTTACATAATTTTTTTATCGCATCACTAGAATTAATTAAAACCTCTCTTAAAATTGAACCATAGTTTGTTTTGTGATCAATTTCTTTAAGCAAGCCATCATATGATAAGCAGTTTTTTAAAATCATTTTACAATTCTCAAATTCTTTGTTACATTGATAGTTCTTATTGCTAAATATATTTGGAACAGAAATAACATATTTTAACATTTCTATGTCCATTAGTGGTCTTAAAATTCTACCATTTATGAAAGTTGAGTCGTAATAATCACCTTTAGGTATTATAAAATCCATAATGTATCTTTTAGAAAAATCTTTAAAAACCGAGCTTTTCCTCATGTTTTTTTTCTGATATTTTATATATTTTCTTACCAATCTTTTATCTTGATAAAAGGTTTTGAGTCTTTCTTCCCAAAACATTTTGTAGTAAAGCTTATTGTTATATATGGGTATAAAAGGTCCAAGTATGTATTTGAATTTGTTAAATAAAGTGTTTTTGATATGTTTCCTATCAATATATGACTTGTATGCCATATAGGCAAGTTTAAATTTCTTTTTCCTAATAAAAAAATCTACAGAATAAGATATTCCATTAAATAAATAGTCGCCCCCATCACCATTTAAATTATAATCAATATTTTTTTGTATAAGGCAGTTCTCTATATTTACATGAAAACCGCTATTATTATAAAAGTTTAAATTATCCAATGTAGTAAGTATATCGTTGGTTTCTATAGAGTTTAGTTTTAAACCGCCAACATTTTTTACAAATATACATTCATTACCCAATTGTTCACTTAGTTTTTTAACAATTTCTTCGTCATCACATCTTGCATTTTTTGTATTGATAGAAAAATTTATACAATAAGTTTTTTTTATATCATTAATTTTATCAATGTTTTGTAATAAAACTGCTGAATCTATCCCTCCACTTAAACTCAGCAAGGTTCTCTCTCCAAACTCTTCTTGCTTCTTTTTTAAATTTTCAATTAATAACTTTTGGAACTCATTTGTTAAGATGTTCAATGATTCACAATAATGTTTTTCAAAATCTACATTTTGATACTTTAATTTGCTCAAAACTCGATAATTAACATAATTGTATTTATGGTATTCTATTTTATTTTTTTTAACATGAAAAACGATAATATTACCATTTTCTACTTTTTTAATATTTTTAAATAATGTATTGCCTTTCGCAATGACATTTTGCGATAGACATCTTGGTTGTAATAACCATTCTTCTACGCTTTTATAATCAATCTTTATGTCATCTATAATGAAAAAAAATAATTTAATATCACTGCAAAAAAACAAATCATTCCCACATTGATATAAATAACATGGTATTGTCCCATAATAATCATTGGTTAGTATTACATTTTCACCATTTTGATATACTAGGGTAAAATTACCATCATAATTAATAATCCTATCATGAGAAAAGACGAATTTATCCAACTTACTTAAGTCTATCTGTGTGCTATTCCTGCCAAGATGTTGTAAATCATTGTTATTTTTATAATTCAAATATCCATTTATATAAAAATTCTTATTATTTTTATTCAATATTCTATTGTTATATTCTATTACTTTTACATTCCTGCCAATGTCGAAGTGCAAAGAAGAATAGCTACTATCAAAAAAGTTACATAGTCCTTTTTCCCATTTTTTTAATAATCTGATATTGTTGCCTATATACCCAACAAAATAATCCATTATTCCTCCATGATATTTATTGACGTGATTTCGTAATACTTTTCTGATTCCTCGTTAAACGTTTTATTTATTGACTCCACCCATGCATGTGATATTATATCAACATCATTGACCAAATTAACGCCAATTTTTAATTCAGAATTTATATTATTTAAGGACAAAAGTAAGTGGACTAATAAAGCAATACTTAAGCAACTTGTAACTATTGCGCCATCTTGATCTAACTCTTTCAACTTTTCAATCAAACGAGAAATTTTACTAAAAATTTTTGTGGCTTTACTTTGAATACAATGTTCAGTTGAGTTGTATATATTTTTACAAATATCAACTGCACCAAAAAAGCCATTCAGCTGGATAGAACTCTTTATAAATTGATGTAAAAGTATGTATTCATTATTTTTCATATTATTATAATAACATATTTCTTAAAATTTAAAAACTCATTTAATCAAAAGAATAAAAAAATGAATATTTTTCATATTCATTTTCTTTAAATCAATACAAACAATTGTTTGGAGTGCGTGGGAATGGAATGACATCTCTAATGTTTTC